>Ga0308157_10000565_pt1 | contig 115178 bp, 109 predicted proteins | sample PhyBR1_FD_201035 | JGI IMG/M metagenome (GOLD analysis project Ga0308157, IMG submission 201035) | Phyllosphere microbial communities from UC Gill Tract Community Farm, Albany, California, United States - DLSLB.R1 | ecosystem: Host-associated > Plants > Phyllosphere > Unclassified | place...
GCGAGCAGGCTCCAAACGCTGATGAAGACATCGTCGACGCCGAGGTAATCGACGAAGACGAAGCCGACAAGAAGTAGGGAGTTAGGGAATATGTCCGAGGCAAAAGACCAGAACGAAAACTTCGACCCTCAGTCGGAGAACCAGCCAGAGGCTGCTAACGAGCAGCCAACCGCTGACGCCCTGGGTCAGGCCGAGGCGATCCTGAACGAGGCTGGCGCCGACGTTGACGAGACTGCGGAACAGCAGGGCGAGGCGAGCGCGACTGAAACCGAGCTACGCAACGACCTCCTGCGCCTGCAGGCTGAATACGTCAACTACCGCAAGCGCGTTGAACGTGATCGGGCAGTGGCACGAGAAAGCGCTGTTCAGTCGGTACTGACCACCATCCTTCCGGTACTCGATGAAATCGATGCCGCTAGGGCTCATGGTGATCTGACCGACGGACCGTTCGCTGCGATCGCCAACAAGCTGGATACCATTTTGGTACAGCATGGTTTGGAGCGCATCAGTGAGGCCGGCGTAGAGTTCGACCCGAACATCCACGAGGCACTGCTTCGTCAGGCTGTTCCGGAAGTTCCAGCCGACCATGTGGGTCAGGTGTTGCGTAACGGTTACCGCAAGGGAACCACCGTCCTGCGCGCAGCGCAGGTACTGGTAGCAACCGGCGAATAGCCACGAATAACTCAATTGAGACTGCCCACTGACGAGAAATCGTCAGTGGGCAGTTTCGAATTGGCACTGAAAGGATGGGTCCCTGATGGCAAGTCAGGACTGGATCGAAAAAGACTTTTACGCCATTTTGGGCGTCGCTAAGGACGCCAGTGAGGCGGACATTAAGAAGGCGTACCGCAAGCTTGCACGCAAGTACCACCCTGACACCAACCAGGGGGATGCGACCGCTGAACAGAAGTTTAAAGACATCTCTGAAGCGCACTCGGTGCTGGCTGATAAAGAAGAGCGCGAGCAGTACGACGCAATTCGCGCCATGGGCGGCGGAGCTCGCTTCTCGGCCGGCGGACCTGGCGGTGCACCTGGTGGACAGGCAGGCTTCGAGGACATCTTCTCCAACCTCTTTGGAGGAGGAGGTGCAGGACGAGGACGTGGCGGACAACCTGATTTCTCTGACCTGTTCGGAGGAGGCGGTGGATTTGGCGGAGCAGGCGGTTTCGGTCAAAGCCAACCACCACGCAAAGGCCAGGATCGCACCGCGAACACCTCGATCTCCTTTGCTGGTTCCATCAAAGGAACGACCATTGGGTTGCGTGAGCAGAACGGTGCAGTGATCGATGTTCGCATCCCGGCTGGTATTAAAGATGGACAGTCAGTACGCGTCCGTGGCAAGGGGCAGCCAGGTGCCGCCGGCAACGGTGACCTGTTAGTCAAGGTCAAAGTAGCGGAGCATCCTTTCTTCAAACGCGAAGAAAACAATATCCGTATCCACGTGCCAGTCACCTTTGACGAGGCAGCGTTGGGTGCCAAGATCTCGGTTCCTACCTTGGACGGCGAAACCGTCGCGGTGAAGGTACCTGCAGGTTCCAACTCCGGTCGGACCCTGCGGTTGAAAGGTCGTGGGGTAAAGACTTCCAAGGTTACTGGCGATCTGTTGATCATCTTGGACGTTGTGATCCCGCAGAACCTGAGCGACGCAGCTAAAAAGGCCGTTGAGGACTTCGCAGCTGCCACCGAGGGTGAAGATCCGCGAGAGGATTTGGCTGCCAAGGCCAAACTCTAATTAGATAAGTACTATTTCTTCCCTGCCCTGCACTCGAAGTCGCACGGCAGGGAAGATAGACTCGGTGACTAGAGTCTTAGGAGCAAGCAAGCCATGGATGAAAGGTGGTTGAAACAACGTGAACGGTGAGTACCTTCGGCCTGTATTCGTCATTTCCGTCGCCGCCCAACTGGCAGATATGCATCCGCAGACCCTGCGCCAGTACGACCGTATCGGCTTGGTCTCGCCAAGCCGTCAATCGGGCAAACAGCGCCGCTATTCACAGCGTGACGTTTCATTGCTGCGCCAAGTGCAGACTCTAAGTAAAGACGGCGTCTCCCTAGAGGGGATCAAGCGGATCTTGGACCTGCAAGACCAAGTCGCTTACTTGCAAACTGAAGTTAATGATCTTCGAAATGAACTCAGCGCCGTGCGTGCCGGGCAATCGCGAATCTTTGCAGCTGGTACGTCCGGTGGCGACGTGGTGTCGTTGGCTCGCGGTATGCGCCCTGAACGTCGCGAACCAACCGTCACGTTGTTCACTGCGCGTCGGGCTATCGGCCGCTAGATACGGTTGCGTTTAGCTAGACGTGCCTCAAGTTGGGTACGTACAGCAGGCCATTCGTGCGGAAGAATCGAGAAGACCACGGTGTCCCGCAGCGTACCGGTGACCGGATCATATTTATGATTGCGCAGCACCCCATCTTGCTTTGCGCCGAGCCGCGCGATGGCTGCCCGTGAGGCCTCATTATGCCAGTGCGTGCAGAAGGCGACAGAGTAACACTCCAATTCTTCAAAGGCTCGTTGTAGTAGCAAGTACTTTGCTGCCGGGTTGATCCCTGTGCCCTGGACCGCCGGGGACAGATAGGTGGAGCCGATTTCAACGCGTTTGTTCGGTTCATCGATATTCAAGTACGTCGTTGCCCCCACCGCCTTGCCTGTGGAGCGATCAATGATGGCAAAGGGCGCCATCGCCCCTCTTTCCTGCAAAGCCAAACGCTTCTTGATATCGCTAGCCATATCCTGCGCCGAGGGAATCGAGGTGTACCAAATTTCATCCAGATTCCCTGCTGTGACTATCTCGGCCAGGTCTCCGGCATGGTTCAAGGAGAGCTGTTCTAGTCGAACTCCGGCATATTCCATCGTCGGTGTCTGAGCGAACTTACTGATTTTTGATGCAGAAAGGGTCATGGCATCCATCCTATGGATGCCATGACCCTTCAGTTGCTTTTTGACGACGAAATTAACCGATGCGAGTATAAGCCAAGTCAAAGACGAGACGACCGGCCTTCAGCGCCTTACCTTCAAAGCTAGTGAGAATACGGCGCTCAAAACGGGGCGCCCATCCACCCTGCTCATCAATGAAATCAGGCTCAGGCTCAAAGCCTTCCATGCCATCTCGGCGGACCTTGGTCAGGTTGCTTTCTTCACCAGCAAGGTTGCCCGGGTGTTGATTTTCAAAGTCGGCGTGCGCTTCGAGAACTTCGCGCATCTGCTCAGCGTAGTTGGACCAGTCAGTGGCAAGACGCAGGGTTCCGCCCGGCTTGAGCACACGAGAGACCTTGTCGAGGAATGACTTCTTGATCAGGCGGCGCTTGTGGTGGCGTGGCTTGTGCCATGGGTCGGAGAAGAAAATCCAAATTTCATCGGCGCTGTTCTCCTCAAGCATTACGTCCAATACTTCTGGAGCATTAGCCTGAACAGCTCGGACGTTGGTGATCTCAAAGGACTCTACCTTGAGCATCAGCTGCGCGAGGCCCGGGCGATAAACCTCGACGGCGAGGTAATTACGTTCTGGATCATCTTTAGCGGCGTTGGCGATGCATTCACCAAGGCCGGTGCCAATTTCAACGATCAGTGGAGCGGGACGTCCGAAGGCCTGTTCAGGATCCAACTTGAAGTCATCAGCCACCGAGGTGTCGGCAATCTTGCGCGGTGGGTCAATGACGTACTGCTCGGCATTGCGTTCCCAAGCACTGGCTCGGCGGCCCTGAAGACGATTGCCGCGGCGTACAAACGACACTGGCTCTGCACGGAAAAGATTAGGGTCCTTGGGCGCAGTTCCTTCGGCAGGGCGCTGCTGATCGCTTGATTCGCTCATGATTATTAATCCTAGCGGAGCCAAGGTGTGTGCTGCTTGCCGGAAAGTAGGGGATTGAACACCCTAGGGGGAAATCCGGGTGATCACCCATGGTAGAAAAGCCGTGGAACACGGAAGATATAACCATGACTGATTTAGTGCGCGGTATTCTCAACGTTATTTGGTTGGTGTTTGGTGGGTTGTGGCTAGCTCTCGGTTACGTTCTTGCTGGCATCATTTGCTGCGCACTGATCGTAACGATTCCGTTTGGCATCGCCTCGTTTAGAATCGCAGGTTATGCGCTTTGGCCGTTTGGCCGCACCGCAATTGACCGCGGTCCTGTGGGTGCCTTCTCCACCCTGGGAAATATCATTTGGGTCTTGGTTGCCGGTATCTGGATTGCCATTGGTCACGTAGTGACGGCTATTCCAATGTTTGTATCCATCATCGGCATACCGTTAGGCATCGCCAATCTGAAGATGATCCCGATTTCTCTAATGCCTCTTGGCAAGGTCATCGTTGATTCGGACTACTACATTGGAGGCGTTCGCCGCTAAGTAGTTGCAAGAGTGAATTCGGCCGCCACCTCTGAATTGAGGTGGCGGCCGATTCGTTGATATTGATGAGTTACCTAGCCCTTGAGATACATATCGTGCTGACGATGGGCCTCTGCGACTTCATCGCGGATCTTGTCCACGTCTTTCGCCTTGTCGCGGTATTTCTTGTCCATTGACTTCACGTACACTTCTTCTTCAAGCAACGCCTTGTAGATGCGTTCACGCTCATTTGGATCTGAAGTGTAGGTCAGATCGGTGTAGCTACTGGCATGGCGACCAAGATTCCCGATTGCTGTCTGAGCTTTGCCTGCTTTGCTAAAGAGCGAAGCAAGTACGGTGATCAGCAGTACTCCAATGATTACGGTTAGCGACAGTCCAGTACTGATTTCAATTACCTGCACGTGTTCGCCGTCGTTGATGAACGGCAAGTTGTTTTCATGCAGGGCGTGCAAGATCAGCTTGACGCCAATGAATGCCAAGATTGTGGCCAGACCGTAGGACAGGTAGATGAGACGATCAAGCAAGCCGTCTAGCAAGAAGTACAGCTGGCGCAGACCCATCAGAGAGAATGCCGTCGCGGTAAAGACAATGTAGACGTTCTGGGTTAGACCGAAGATCGCGGGGATCGAGTCCAGGGCAAAGAGAATATCGGTTCCACCGATAGCAACCATCACCAGGAGCATCGGAGTTAGTACTTTTTTGCCGTCAACTTTGGTGAAGAGCTTGTCGCCGTCGTAGTTGTCGGTGGTGTTGAAAAGCTTCTTCGCCAGACGAATGATGAAGTTGTTCGCTTCGTCTGATTCGTCGTCTTTTTTCAAAAGGTTGCCTGCGGTGAGCAGCAAGATCAAACCGAAGAGATAGAAGACCCAAGCGAATTGGTTGATCAGGGCGGCACCGACAAAGATGAATCCGGTGCGAGCGATCAGTGAGAAGACGATACCGAAGAGCAGTACCTTTTGCTGGTCCTCGCGGGGGACGCGGAAGCTGGCGATGATAATCAGGAAGACAAAGAGGTTATCAACCGATAGTGCTTTTTCGGTGATGTACCCGGCGAAGTATTCGGCGCCCATGTCGACGCCACCGAATATTAGAACGATGACGCCGAAGACCAGAGCGATACCTACATAGATGCTGGACCAGATGGCTGCTTCACGCAAGCTTGGAACGTGAGCTTTGCGAATGTGGAAGAAGTAATCAAATGCCAAGAGGCCAAGAATGATGACCACCGTGATGGTCCAGATCAAAGGAGTGACTTCCATGAAGGAGACCTGCTTTCGTGAGGCGCGATAAAAACGCTGTTGAGTAAGTCTCTTCGCCTGCTTATCTGCTGGCCGTAAAACCCGGTAGGTCTATCAAGTCCTACGTATTGACGGGTGAAACGCTTATGAATACTCCCTTACGTACTCCAACCCTATCGTGGTTATGGCGATAGTGGGAAGAGCGTCCTAGATTAACGGTTGGTGATCTAAATCCTAGTCAAAGTCGTGAGCAGGCGAAAGATGTCGAGACGAATCCGCTGGCGGAGCTCCTAGAGTGTCTTGCGCATTTTGACGCTTGTCGTTTCGAAGCCCAGCGATTCGTACAGTCCGCGCGCGACGTGATTGAACCCGAAAACATTAAGACCAAGGGTCCGTGCACCATGGGATTTGGAATAGTCTTCGGCAAGTTGCATTGCTTGCTTTCCGAATCCAAGGCCTCGGTGCTCTGCGTCCACAACGATGTCCCATACCCACCAGGAAGTTGGATCCCCCGAGGTGTCGTGGCCGATCCAGAGATACCCGACGTCGCCGAGCTCTTGATGTTCTAAGACGAAAACAGTGTTGGTCTCGGTGGGCTGTGCAGAAGGGAACGCATCAGCCATAGTTCGCTCGGCTTCATTTTCCGCCTTATCTGGCGTCACGCCGGTGGCGACAAGGTCGGCAACGTATTCCGCGATGCTACGTTTCATCCACAAAGGAAATTGTTCGGCAGTCAGGGGTAAAAGAGTCAGCGGCATAATGGCCCTTATTCGTTGTTTGCGATGGCGGTTTGGCGCGCATCCATGATGTGTTCACGAAGGATATCTGCGTGCCCGCAGTGTTGGGCAAGCTCCCGAAGCACGTGTAGCTGGACCCAACGCAAGGGCAGCGGGCCACGCCGATTTCCAGGGAAGATATCTTCTCCTGTTTTTCCTTCGACTGCTTGCTGTGAGTGCGCCACGGCTTCATCGTAGTCGCGTATGACCGAAACAATGGTCTCTGATGCTGAAAGATCAAAGGAATCATCGGGGCTGGCTGGAATTCCAAGTTCGGAGCGCGATATGCCAGACGCGGCTTCACCAAACCATACGCGTTCAACAAAGATCGCGTGTTTGAGCAATCCGAGCAGGGTGGTCTTGGAATTGACCATTTGCGCGCGTGCTTCGGATTCCGTGAGTCCGTCGAGGCTTTCACGTAGCATCCGTCGGTGTTGATCGATGAAAATTTGAACCATTGCATCGTGGTCGACGTTGTATACGTCGCTGACGCCGGGATTAGGCATACTCCATCCTAAGTCTTAGGTCTCGATCGAAGAGCGGAGATCCGGGATGCAGGAGACCAAAGAAATTTTTCTTTACCCTCGTTCTAGCCGGAATAAAGTCACCTACAGTAGAGTTGAGTTAAGTACACTCAAGTTTATGGGTTCACCCAGTAGTAGAAAGGACGAACGTGGACACCAAACTCACCACCAAGAGCCAAGAGGCTCTCTCAGCATCCGGTATGAATGCCTCAACGGCAGGCAATGCGCAGATTGAACCAGCGCACCTGCTCAAGGCACTTCTGGATCAGCGAGACTCCGTCGCTGTTGCCCTGCTGAAAACGGCTGGGCTTGATGTCGATGCGTTATCCGTCAAAGCAAGTGCTGCAATCAACGCACTTGCCTCAAGCTCGGGTAGCTCGGTTGCGCAAGCCCAGTTCTCACGCCAGTTGCTCCAAGTAGTAAGTAATGCGCAGGAAACTGCAACGGAAATGGGGGACACCTATGTCTCCACCGAGCATCTGCTTATTGCCCTGGCCACGGACCAAACCAAGGCTGGTCAGAGCATGCGAGAATCCGGCGCTACTCGGGAACTTCTTGTTGCTACCCTGCCTGCCATTCGCGGTGACAGGAAAGTCGATAACCCTGACCCCGAAGCAACCTTCCAGTCTCTGGAAAAGTTCGGTACCGACATGACGGAACTGGCGCGCTCCGGAAAGCTGGATCCTGTCATTGGACGAGACCGAGAAATTCGTCGTGTGGTCCAGGTGCTCTCACGCCGCACCAAGAACAACCCAGTATTGATCGGTGAGCCCGGCGTAGGTAAAACCGCAGTGGTTGAAGGCCTCGCTCAGCGAATGATCGCTGGCGACGTGCCAGAATCCCTGCGTGGCAAGACGCTGATTTCATTGGACTTAGGCGCCATGGTTGCCGGTGCAAAGTACCGCGGTGAATTTGAAGAGCGTTTGAAGTCTGTCCTTGAAGAAATCAAATCTTCTGATGGGCAGATCGTGACGTTCATTGATGAGATCCATACCGTGGTGGGTGCTGGGGCTTCCGAAGGAGCCATGGATGCTGGAAACATGCTCAAGCCAATGCTTGCTCGTGGTGAGTTGCGTCTGATTGGTGCCACCACCTTAGATGAGTACCGCGAAAACATTGAGAAGGATCCTGCTCTAGAGCGTCGTTTTGCCCAGGTATACGTGGGGGAGCCCAGCGTGGATGACACCATTGCCATCCTGCGTGGGCTCAAAGAGCGCTACGAAGCTCACCATAAGGTGTCTATCGCAGACTCCGCTTTGGTGGCAGCATCCTCGCTGTCTAACCGCTACATCTCCGGTCGCCAGCTGCCAGACAAGGCCATTGACCTTGTTGACGAAGCTGCCAGCCGGCTACGTATGGAGATCGACTCGGCACCGGAGGAGATCGATGAGCTGCGCCGTGAAGTGGACCGACTGACCATGGAAGAGCTAGCTCTTTCGGATCAGAGTGACCCGGCCTCGGTGGAACGCTTAGAGGCCTTGCGTAAGGATATGGCCGATAAGAAAGAAACGCTTGATGCCTTGAATGCTCAGTGGGAATCGGAAAAGGCAGGACTGAACCGAGTGGGCGACCTCAAGGTCAAACTAGATGAGTTGCGTGGACAGGCAGACAAGGCCCAGCGCGAGGGTGATCTGGAGAAGGCATCACGACTGCTCTACGGAGAAATTCCAGCATTGCAGAAGGAACTGGACGCTGCCGCGCTCGCCGAAGCAAATCGAAGTACTCAGGCAAGTATGGTCGCTGACGAAGTCACGGCCGATGACATTGCTGAAGTCATTTCAGCATGGACCGGCATCCCGGCCGGGCGCATGTTGCAGGGTGAGAGCCAGAAGCTGCTGGATATGGAGCAGATCCTTGGCCAGCGACTGATGGGACAGAAACAGGCAGTTGCGGCAGTCTCCGACGCCGTTCGTCGAACCCGCGCCGGCATAGCCGACCCTAATCGGCCTACCGGATCATTCCTGTTCCTCGGCCCGACCGGTGTTGGCAAAACTGAGCTGGCTAAGTCCCTGGCTGACTTCCTCTTTGATGACCCCCGTGCCATGGTGCGAATCGACATGTCCGAGTATTCGGAGAAGCATTCTGTGTCTCGACTGGTTGGTGCTCCTCCGGGATATGTCGGATATGAAGAAGGTGGACAGCTCACTGAAGCAGTCCGTCGTCGTCCGTACTCGGTGATTCTGCTTGATGAGGTAGAAAAGGCTCATCCTGAGGTCTTTGACATCTTGTTGCAGGTACTCGATGACGGTCGGCTGACCGACGGCCAGGGTCGCACGGTGGACTTCAGAAACACCATCCTGATTCTGACCTCCAACCTTGGTTCACAATTCTTGGTGGATCCAAATATGGAGGATTCTGAGAAGAAGAGTGCGGTGATGAACGTGGTCAATGCTTCGTTCAAGCCTGAGTTCTTGAACCGTCTCGACGAGGTGATCCTCTTCGATCCGCTGAGCCTTGAAGAACTAGGAAGCATTGTGAAGCTTCAGATCGATCTGCTTTCCGAGCGGCTCTCGGAACGACGGTTGAGCTTGGATGTGGATCAGGCTGCCAGCGAATGGCTGGCGCTGACCGGATACGATCCGGCCTATGGTGCCCGTCCTTTGCGCCGGTTGGTGCAACGAGAAATTGGGGACCGGCTTGCTAGGGAAATCTTGGCTGGAACGGTTCAGGACGGTGACACCGTCAAGGTGCTTCTTGATCAGTCTGGAGACCAGTTGCTGGTGAAGAAGAGCTAGGTCAAAAAGTAGGGAGTGAGCAGAATTAGTTTCTGCTCACTCCCTATTTATCCGGAAAAAGATCTGGCTAGCTCTCGGTGGTCTCTTCGGCTTTAGAACTTTCCTCTGTGGACTCTCCGTCCACAGGGGCATCGGAAGCACCCTCAGGCAAGAGTGAAGAGCGCACGTTGCCTTCTGAGACGCTCAGAAAGCAAGAGACTGTCCGGTCGCCTTGTCCCCAAGTGCTCTCGGACGGACGCGAGAAATGGTAAGTCCATGTCGAGTCCAACCCTGCACTGGGATCCAACGAGACAGACTTACACATGTCTTCAGACTGGGTCAGTAGTTCATTGGCGCCGGGGTAGTCGGTGCCTGATACCTCAAAGGAGCCGATCATCTGGGCATTATGTGCTGAATCGCAGGTGACCACAGTTTGTGGGTCTAAAGGCGAATCAAAGTCGCGTAGGCAATCTCCGAGCTCCAACTGTGCTGGAGGCATTTCAGTCGCAACTATGCCATCAAGACCCGGGGATTCATTACGTTCAACGTTGTTCGCAACGGGGGAAGCTGGGGGATCTATGATTCGCAGCACCACAAAGACCACGGCAGCAGCCAGAGCTAAAACAGCAATGATCATCAGAGCCCATTGGCCGCCACGTCGTTTAGGCTTCTCTGGTTCCGGCTGCAATGGCGGTAATGCCGCCTGCGGCTCGGGCAGATTCTTTTCCACCACCTGCTGGGCTCCTTCATGGTCGGGTCTTACGAAAATTCACCGGCTCAATACATAGTCGTTGGACTAATTGACAGTCTAGCGGTTTCGGAGGGTGTTGCGTTCAATGCTCGCCGGTGAATCATGTTAACCTTTAAATACGAAAGAACTGATCACATATTCGGAGGCCTCCATCTAACAAGGTGGACCACCTTCCGACTCTACTGAAAAGAGGGGGTCACGCCATGGGGCGCGGCCGTCAAAAGGCTAAAGCACAGCGTCAGGCGCGAGACATTAAGTACTACTCGCCGTCCACTGACCTTTCGGCACTAGAACGCGAGTTGGGCGTTCAGTCCGATCATCATGCTCAAAAAGTTGAGCGTAATGATTCAACGTATGACGATGATTATTCGGATTACGACGAGCTGACGAAGAAGTATTCGCTAGACGACGACGAGGATTAATTTCCTTTTCAGCGATCGAGTGTTCTTGACTCTCAGTGCCACACCTTAAGCACCAAGTGGTACAGCTCTTCAGTACATTTGCGACAAGCCGCAGGGACTAAGCTAGATTAGCTTATAGTCGCTGCGGCCTTTGTCGTGCCTAACAAGCTTGAGGTGGAATTTGAGTAGCAAGGAAGAGCTATCAATTCAGATGGCGCATCACTCTGCCATTCGCTCTATGCAGCGCATCGTAGAAGAGCAGGCCCCGCCGACACCGGAAGATGAAGCTCGTGCCGGCGTGCAACAGATCCTGGATGCAGGCAACGTACTTGTTGTTACAGGTGCAGGGGTTTCTACAGATTCAGGTATTCCTGATTATCGTGGGCCCAACGGTTCACTGCAGCGTCACCGTCCGATGACCTACCAGGAGTTCCGCTACCGGCCTGAAGCACGCCAACGTTACTGGGCACGAGGCTATGTTGGCTGGCGACATATGGACAAAGCTGTACCAAACCAAATCCATCAACGCCTGGTGCAGTGGGAGCAGGAAGGTCGCGTCAGCGGAATTATTACGCAGAACGTTGACGGCTTGCATCAGCAAGCAGGTTCGAAGCGTGTGATCCCAGTGCATGGCGACCTGTCGACAGTGCGTTGCTTGAACTGTGGATTTAGCGAAGACCGACGGGAATTTGACCTTAGGCTTGAGGCTGCCAACAAGGGATACATTGAGGCTGTAGAAATTGATCCTGCCGCGGTGAACCCCGATGGTGACGTGGAGCTTCCGCAATACCTCATAGACCAATTTGTCATGGTTCGTTGTCTGAACTGCGATTCCTACGCATTGAAGCCAGACGTAGTCTATTTTGGTGAAAGTGTGCCAGCCGAACGCAAAGAGCTGATGACCGCCCTGGAAGAAGAATCCAGTTCGCTACTGGTATTGGGCTCATCCTTGGCAGTGATGAGTGGTTACAAAGTTCTACTGAACTTCGTCAAACGTGAATTGCCTGTTGCCCTGATAACTAACGGGCATGTGCGCGGTGAGCAGAAGGCTACCTGGCGCTGGCGAGTGCCATTAGATGTAGCACTTGGCCAACTGCACTAGGAGCGTCGACTAGGCCCAGAAACAAATAATGCGCCGCACTGAAAATCAGTGCGGCGCATTAGTTTGCTACAAAGCTCTCTACTTGGCGTAGGCTCCGGTGAGCAACACGGCGCCACCGTCAACGCCCTTAGCGCCCTGAACGAAGTCCAGACCAGCTTCGGCGGCCGATGGATCAAGGTTCTCAACCTCACCCATAACCCAAGCACCCATCCCGGCCTTGTTCAGCAACTGAACGGCACGATCAGCAACACTTTGATCCACTATGGCCACCATGCCAACGCCCAGGTTCAAGGTGCGCTCCAAATCCGGCTGTGGCACGTTGCCCAGGGAAGCGATGGCGGAGAAGACAGCTGGCAGCGCCCAGGTCGAGCGGTCCACGCGAGCCATCAGGCCCTGTGGCAGCACACGAGCCAGGTTAGCGGCCAAGCCACCACCGGTGACGTGGCTGAAACCGTGGACACCGAAGTTTTCCCCGTCGTTCAGATCCCCGATCAAATCCAAGCAAGCACTGGTGTAGATACGGGTTGGAACCAGCAGTTCTTCGCCCAGGGTCTTGCCGAACTCGGCAACCTCACGGTCCAGTTCCCACTTGGCGTGAGCGATCACGCGGCGCACCAACGAGTAACCGTTGGAGTGGATGCCAGAGGAAGCCATACCGATGACTACGTCACCGGCCTGAACGCGTTCTGGGCCGAGCAACTGATCGGCTTCGATAACACCGGTAGCCGCGCCGGCAACGTCGTATTCATCTTCAGCTAGTAGGCCTGGGTGCTCAGCGGTTTCGCCGCCGACCAATGCGGTGCCAGCGAGCTTGCAACCTTCGGCGATACCGCGAACGATGTCCGCAATGCGCTCTGGGACTACCTTGCCGGTAGCAATGTAGTCGGTCATGAACAGTGGCTTGGCGCCCACTACGACGATGTCATCCACGACCATGCCTACCAGATCCTGGCCGATGGTGTCGTGGATATCCAGCTTCTGGGCGATAGCTACCTTGGTACCAACACCGTCGGTGGAGGTCGCCAGGTAAGGCTTCTTGTAACCGGTCAGGAACGAAACGTCGAAGAGACCAGCGAAACCGCCTACCCCTCCAACAACTCCCGAGGTGTGGGTAGCCTTGATCGCACCCTTCATCAACTCAACGGCACGGTCACCGGCCTCAACGTCAACGCCGGCACCGGCATAGGTGATGGAAGTTGGCTGATCATTGCCGCTCATGGCAGAGGTTTCCTTTTCTGTCGTGAGCACCGGTTCTCCGGTGCCGCTTGCAACGCGTTAGGTGGGCAGATCCCAGGTATTTAGCTGACGTTTTCGAATTCGGAGTCGGGGCCTGGCTCGCAGCCTGGCTTGTTGACTCGCTCCAGCAGGTTCTTTCCGCGACGTTCTTCCAGAGGAAGGGCAATCGGGTAGTCACCGGTGAAGCACGCGGTGCACAAGCGCTCACGTGGCTGCTGGGTAGCTTCGATCATGCCGTCTTCGGAGATGTAGGCCAAGGAGTCAGCACCAATGGAGGTAGCGATCTCGTCCACGGCTGCACCATTAGCAATCAGCTCTGCACGGGAAGCGAAGTCGATGCCGTAGAAGCATGGCCACTTCACTGGAGGCGAGGAGATCTTCACGTGCACCTCGGAGGCGCCGGCTTCACGCAACATGCGAACTACGGCGCGCTGGGTGTTACCGCGAACGATCGAGTCATCCACCACCACGACGCGCTTGCCGCGCAATACGGTTTCCAGAGCATTGAGCTTGAGCTTGATCCCCAACTGGCGCAGGGTCTGTGAAGGCTGAATGAAGGTACGACCGACGTAGGCGTTCTTCACAAAACCGTGGGTGAAAGGAATGCCAGATTCTTCGGCATAACCAATAGCTGCCGGGGTGCCGGATTCCGGAACAGGAATAACGATGTCTGCTTCGGCGCTGTTTTCGCGGGCCAGCTGGCGGCCCATTTCTACGCGGGACTCGTAGACCGAACGGCCCGCGATGGCAGCATCGGGACGTGCCAGGTAGACATACTCAAAGACACAGCCCTTGGGGGTGGCCTCGGCGAAGCGGGTGGAGCGTACCCCGTTTTCATCGATGGCGATCATTTCGCCCGGCTCGATTTCACGGATAAATGATGCACCAACGGTGGCCAAGGCTGGTTGCTCGGAGGCAACTACCCAGCCACGGTTCAACCGTCCCAGAACCAGTGGGCGTACGCCGTGTGGGTCGCGAGCTGCGTAGAGGGTGTCTTCATTCATGAAGACGAAGCAGAATGCGCCTTGGATTTTTGGTAGTAGTTCCAGCGCCGTTTCTTCCAGCGACTGACCTTCAACACCGGCCAATAGATTGGTGACCAAAGCGGTGTCGGTGGTGTTGCCCTGGGCAATCTCGCCACGAACCTTGCCACCTTCAGCCTGTTGCTTGGCAACAACCATGTCTGCCAGATCGGCAGAGTTGGTCAGGTTACCGTTGTGTGCCAGAGCGACGGTACCGGCCTGAGTTGGACCGAGGGTTGGCTGCGCGTTGGCCCAGTGGCTGGCACCGGTGGTGGAATAACGACAGTGGCCAACAGCCAACTGTCCGGTCATGGAATTCAAGGTGTTCTCGTCGAAGACCTGCGAGACCAAACCCATGTCCTTATAGACATTGATGCGCGCGCCGTCACTGGTCGCAATGCCAGCTGACTCCTGCCCGCGGTGTTGCAAAGCATACAGACCGTAATAGGTCAGCTTTGCTACTTCTTCGCCTGGAGCCCAAACGCCGAAAACGCCACATTCATCCTGCGGCCCCTTCTCGCCTGGAAGTAGGTCGTGATTTAAGAATCCATCGCCACGCGCCATGTCAGTTATTCTCTCATGTTCTGGTCTGGTCGACACCGACCGATTGTGTGTGGTTGGTGGCGGCCAGGTGCGCGGCCGCCCGCTTTTCAGTGGAAGGGAAAAGCTGCCTAGCCTTGTTGTGTACTGGAGTCATTGTCCTCGGCCAGAGGTACTGCCAGATGTTTGGTGGACTTCTTGGAGGAGACGCGATCAATGATCACGAACACCAGTGCCCCGATACCTGCGCCTAAACCGGCACCGAACATTGCGAAGAACCCTGAGGCTGACGCCCGGGTATATTCCTGCGAAGGTTCGCCGAGTAGGCCAATGACCAGACCGATCAGCGCACCGAGTACGACGAAGGTCAAAATGAATGGCCAGAATTTAGGTGCCGAGTGAATTTGCACTTCGACACTTTGCTCTGCAGTTTTCGGTGTAGCGGGGTGTTGCTCCATACCCTTAAGGGTACTCAATAAGTGGTAGGTGCGCGGACAAGTCTGCCCTAAGTCCCGAGGCATGCAGCTGACCAGTCTGCTGTGCTTCAGCCCAAGAGGTTCGACCGGTAGCTAGCTGAAGCCAGAGTTCGGCAGACATTTCGACCACATTTGGTGGGGTCCCACGGGTATGCCTAGGCCCGGCTATGCACTGAGTCACACCGAAAGGTGGAATGCGCACCTCAACTGAATTTCCCTCGGCACGAGAAGCTAATTCTTCCAGCAGGTAGCGAACAGCCATGGCTAGCACTGGACGCGTTATCTTTGTTGGTCCTTGAGTACTTGTAGCCCACTCGCGTACCGCCGAGCGTCCGGCGGTTTCATCTACGCGCCGCTTGATTGCCATGAGTGATGTATCTCCTTGATTCAATGACGTAAAACTGTCACATTCGCCCCGGAACTGGTCCTCGCCAGCAGCGCAAAACTAGAAATCGGTCTCAGCTAACTGTAGATCAGCTGCTTGCGCACCGGCCGTGATGGCTGGTGGCTGAAGTAGCTCTTGCAGATTGCGGTACTCGTTTTCTTCGATTGCAGAGAACTTATGCAGCAGTGACAGGGCGAGCAGATCCGTTCCTCGCGAGGATCCATCAAGCATTTTTAGTGCCACGGTAACCCCATTGGGTGCCGCCATCGCCAATACACCTTCTGCTCCCAGCTTGGCGATGATTCCAGCTTGCCTGATCACTTCGGTATTGGGCTGACCAGCACCCCTTACAGCCCAAGGATGATCTAGCATCGCCCTCACCACTTTCTGAGCCTCGCGCTGCGTTGAAGTGACCAACTGATGAAAGCCGTCAGCTAGGCTGCGCAAGGACATCTGTATCGCAGGGGCACCACAACCATCGACCCCAGTGAAAGGTATCGGACCGCAATACTCTTCAAGAACACCGCGTGCAGCTTCTTGTACCGGATGCCGCGGATCGAGGTAGCTTTCGGTTCTGGCACCCATGGCCTTAGCTGCCACGAGGAACGCGGCATGCTTCCCCGAACAATTGAAGGCCAGCCGAGTCTTGGGTAAATGCTCGAGGATCATTTGGGTGCGCGTTGCTGAATCTGCGGGCCAGGCTTCTGGGCACTGCAATTCGGACGCGGAGAGCCCCGCCGAGTCCAACAATTGGTGAGCCAAATTTTGGTGGGCAAAGCTTCCCACGTGACTTGCGCAGGCTAGAGCTAGCTGTTCTGCACCCAAATCGGCGCCACAGCGCAAAGACGCGAGTGCTTGGAATGGCTTGATGGCTGAACGCGGAAAGATTAACGCTTGTGGATTGCCCAAAGCTAAGAGCTGCGAACCATCGGATCCGAGCACCACCACAGCGCCGTAATGTCGGGATTCAACAACACCATTGCGTCGGACCTGAACCAACTGCGCGCAATCGGAAATTTCCAAAGAACCATCCATACAGCTCAGTTTATGTGTTGGGCTTGTCTTGAAATACACATGTTCGGGCGAAGTCATAGACAGCGTTAGCTCCCTGAATCTCCGGTAAACTCGGGCGGGTGAAGGTACTGGTTATTGGCCCAGGTGGCCGCGAGCATGCAATTGTCCGAGCACTCAGTGCAGACCCCTACGTCAAAGAAGTTCATTGTGCACCCGGCAACGCTGGCATCGCACAAGACGTCACCACCCATGAGATTGACGCACAGAACCCGGCCGCAGTCCTGGAACTGGCCCGAGAGCTAGCTAGCGACCTGGTCGTTGTTGGTCCCGAAGCCCCCTTGGCCGCTGGTGTATCCGATGCCCTGATTGAAGCTGGCATCCCAGTCTTCGGTCCAACCAAGGCCGCCGCCCAGCTTGAAGCCTCTAAGGCCTTCGCCAAAAACGTTATGGCTGCTGCTGAAGTGCCCACCGCGATGGCCCATGTAGCGACCAACCGCGAGGAAGCCGCTAACGCACTAGATGACTTCGGCGCACCGTATGTGGTCAAGGATGATGGACTGGCTGCCGGCAAGGGCGTAGTTGTCACCTCCGACCGCGACGAAGCGTTGGAACATGCTGAAGTTTGCTTTGCAGCCGGTGGCACCGTAGTTATCGAAGAATTTCTCGATGGCCCAGAAGTTTCACTCTTTGTCATCTGCGATGGCAAGCACGCCGTTCCGTTGTCTCCAGCCCAAGACTTCAAGCGCATCTTCGACAATGATGAAGGTCCGAACACCGGTGGTATGGGAGCGTACTCACCGCTTGAATGGCTCCCGGAGAACTTCGTTGACGAAGTCATGGAACGCGTCGCCTACCCAACCCTGCGTGAAATGGAAAAGCGTGGCACTCCGTTCACCGGCGTGCTCTACTGCGGTTTGGCAGTGACCAAGCGCGGTATCCGCGTCATTGAATTCAACGCACGCTTTGGTGATCCAGAAACTCAAGCCGTGCTCGCTCGCCTGAAGACTCCACTCGGTGGCATCTTGCTGGCTGCTGCCAAGGGACAGCTAGATGACGCGGAGCAGCTGAACTGGTCCTCACAGACCGCGGTGGACGTAGTAATCGCCGCCGAGAATTACCCTGACACCCCGGTGAAGGGTGCAGTTATTTCCGGTTTGGACGCCGCCAACGCGCTGGAGAATGTGCACGTGATGCACGCAGGAACTTCCGCAGATGCAGACGGCAACATCATTGTTTCCGGTGGACGAGTGTTGGCGGTCGTTGGGCTTGGCGATGACCTTAGCGCGGCACGTAAGGCCGCCTACGCAGGTGTCGCCGAGATCAGCTGGGACGGCGCACAGTCACGCACTGACATTGCACTGAAGGCCGAACGCGGCGAAATCGTCATCACGAAGCAAAGCAAGTAGAGGACCAGATAGCTATGGCAGGACTACAGACTGAAGTGCTCGACCTTGAGGGTTGGGACCATTTCTATTCAGGCAAGGTACGCGATCTTTACGTACCAGCTGGCACCAGCTTCGATGACACCGACCGCGTACTGGTTGTTGCCTCGGACCGCATCAGTGCCTATGACTTTGTGCTCACCAGCGAGATCCCGGATAAGGGTAAAGTTCTGACGCAGCTAAGCCTGTGGTGGTTCGAACAGCTGGGCGACTTCGCCAACCATGTGATCTCCACCGAGGTTCCAGAAGCCGTGGCCGGCCGTGCCATGGTTTGCAAGAAGCTTGAGATGTACCCCATCGAGTGCATCGCTCGCGGATACCTCACCGGTTCGGGCCTGGCAGAGTACAAGGTCTCCAAGACCGTGTGCAGCTTGCCATTGCCTGATGGCCTAGTTGATGGCTCCCGACTGGAGCCCGCGCTGTTCACACCTTCGGCAAAGGCCGAGGTCGGGGAGCACGACGAAAACATCACCTACGAACAGACCGTAGAACGCGTCGGCACTGAGGTTGCCGAGGCGCTGCGCGAGAAGACCGTGGCCCTTTACGAGCAGGCTGAGCAGATAGCGCGTGCCCGCGGCATCATCTTGGCGGATACCAAGGTTGAATTCGGTGCTGATCCAGCAACCGGTGAAGTGACCCTGGGCGATGAAGTACTGACTCCAGACTCCTCACGCTTCTGGGATGCAGCTGCCTACGAGCCAGGCCATGCACAGCCGAGCTTTGACAAGCAGTTCGTTCGTGACTGGCTGACCAGCGAAGCATCTGGCTGGGACAAGAACTCCGGCCAGGAGCCACCGCAGCTTCCGGCAGAGATCGTTGAGAAGACGCGCGCTCGGTACATCGAAGCTTATGAGCGTCTAACCGGTCAAAGGTTTAGCGCTTAGTAGCACCAGTAGTCATAGACAAGCCCCTGTTGGGCCGGAATGCTTTTCCGGACCAACAGGGGCTTTATCGATGCATCAGCAGATAATCGTTTACACCAACGAGTCTTTCCACGCCTTGTGCAAGGCAGCAAAACGGCCCTCGCTGGCGATGAGTTCCTGTGGCGTGCCATCCTCTGCGATCTTTCCATCGTGGACTACCAGGACACGGTCAGCGATCTGCACCGTGGAGAGGCGGTGAGCGATGATCAGCGCCGTGCGGTTACCCAACAGCGTCTGCAGTCCGCGCTGGACTGCTCGCTCTGAAGGGATATCCAAGGAACTGGTCGCCTCATCCAGAATCAAGACTGCAGGGTCTGCCAAGAAAGCTCGGGCAAAGGAGATCAGCTGACGTTGTCCGGCGGAGACGCGTCCGCCACGCTTATTCACATCCGTGTCGTAGCCTTCGGGAAGATCCATGATGAACTCATGCGCGCCGACTGCTCGTGCGGCGCTGTGGATGTCGTCGAGGGATGCTCCAGGACGTCCTAAAGCGATGTTCTCGGCAACTGAGCCTGAGAAGAGGAACGCTTCTTGTGTCACCATGACCACGTGCTGGCGTAATTCCTTGTTAGACAGTTCGTTGATAGGAACTGAATCCAATTCCAAGGTGCCAGAGCGAAGGTCATAGAAGCGGGCGATCAACTTGGCCAGCGTCGACTTGCCCGCGCCGGTCTGTCCGACCACTGCCACCGTTTGGCCCGCTGGAATATGCAGATCAAACTTGTCCATGATGATTGGCCCATCACCGTAACCAAAGACCGCTTCCTTGAAATTCAGGTCGCCAGCCACAGCGGAAATCGACTTTGGTTGGGCTGGTTCGCGAACGGTAGGTTCTTCCTCCAATAGACCTGAGACCTTTTCTAACGCGGCCGTTGCAGACTGTAGCGACGAGTAGAACATCGCAATCTGTTCCACAGGCTGGAACAAGCGCTTGGAAGCCAGCAAGATCGCCACCATAGCTCCAACGGCCATCGTGCCACCAATGATTCGGAACCCACCATAAGCCAGAAGCGCGGCGACCGTCAGGTTGCCAATCAGGACCAGGCCCGGCTGCAGAATGCCAAAAAGGTTGAAGGAGCGGACCGAGTTGTCCCGGTACTTCTCTGCAATCTCCTGATAGTTCGTATCGTTGGCCCGCTCGCGCCGGAATGCTTTGACTGCTCGGATTCCCGTCATGGTTTCCACGAAAGTGGAAATGACCTTGGCCGAGACAACACGGGACTCACGGTAGAGAACTTCGGAACGGCGCTGGTACCAGATGAACAAAATAGTTACAGGTACCGCAGCGACACAGACCACCAGACCACTGCGCCAGTCGAGGAAGAAAATGGAGATCAAGGTGAAAACGACAAAAACACAAGAGGATGCAAGCTCTGAGACACCCTGATCGAGCAGTTCGCGTAAGGTTTCCAAATCAGATGTCTGACGGGAAATGATGCGACCAGAGGTGTAGTTTTCGTGGAATTCTAGGCTTAGACGCTGGGTATGGCGGAACACCTGTTGTCGCAGATCTAACAACATCGCCTGGGAGATTCTAGCTGCAGAGTTGATGTACCACGATAGTAAGAAGCCACTGAGGATCGCGCAGATGATGTATCCGGCACCGGTTACTCCCAACGCTGACCAGTTGCCCTCACGTACCTGTGGCAGGGTCCAGTCGATAGCAAAAGCAATGAGCACCGGAAGCAACACGCGAGCTGCATTGGAGAGCAACACCAATACGACAGTGAGAATGAACTGCTTTTTCTGCGGGAGCGCGAGCGAGCCCAGTAACCGGAAGGACCGCTGGCGCACGATCTTGCGGTCAGCAGCACTGAGCTTGATTGCGTCTTCGTTGGAGACACCTAACGGCTGGCTCATCGGGTGGCCTCCTGCGTTGCTGATTCTTCTTCGTCATCAAGACTGGCGATGACAAATCTATAGTGTTCGTTGGTACTGAGCAGGTGGGTGTGGCTTCCTACAGCATCTACGCGGCCATCACGCAGTAAGGCCACACGGTCGGCGAGCATCACCGTTGAAGGCCGGTGCGCGACGATAAGCGTGGTAGTTCCGGCCAAGACTTCACGAAGCTTTTCGGTCACCAGTTCCTCGGTGCGCACGTCCAATGCCGAGAGAGGATCATCAAGAACCAAGATGCTCGGGCGCGCAGCAATGGCGCGGGCCAAAGCGATGCGTTGACGCTGCCCACCTGAGAGCGACAGTCCCTCTTCGCCAATCAGCGTGCCTACGCCCTGTGGCAAGTCGTAGGTGAAGTGCGCCTGGGCTACGTCCAAGGCTTCATTCAGTAGCGCTTCGCGTTGTTCGTCGTTCAGCTCTTCTGGTGCGCCGAGCAGCACGTTTTCCCGGATGGTGTTGGAGAACAACGTAGTGTCCTCAAAGGCCACCGCGATTTCGGTACGAAGTTGATCTAGGTCCCAATCCTTGACGTTCTGTCCATGGATGAGGACCTCACCGGCGGTGACCTCGTGCAGGCGGGGGATCAAGTTCAGCAGAGTTGATTTACCGGATCCGGTGATGCCCACCAAAGCCATGGTTTCACCGGGACGAATTTGCAGATCAATGTCGGCAAGTATCGGACGGTGCGTGCCGGCGGTATCTGGATAGGCAAACCGGACGTGACGAAGCTGAACGCTACCGTCCCTGGTCTCCGGAATTGTCGGAGTTTGGGGAGAGATGATGTCGTTAGCGGAGTCCATGACTTCAAAGTGTCGGTCTAGTGCAGTCTTGGTACTCAAGGTCATACCCAAGAGCATGCCCATGCCTTCCACTGGACCGGCGATAACCGCAGCGATTGAGAAATACGCAACCAGTGCTCCAACACTCAACGTGCCACCAGCCACTTGTGCGATACCGATGATCAGGCCAATACCGAGAATGGTTTCTGGCACGGCAACTACAGTGAGTAGGAAGCTGGCCAGCGTTTTAGCTTTGGCGATTTCGGTTTCTTGTAGGGACTTTGCCTGAGTATTAAAGCCTTCATAGATGTGCGGGCCACGGCCGAAGGCCTTGATCACACGGATGCCATGGACGGATTCTTCAACGGCCGTTGCCAAATCGCCTGCTTGGTCTTGACTGAGCCGACTTGCTGCGCGGAATTCGTTGCGGAAACGGTAGGCCTTGATCGCAATGGGGATCGAACCCAGTAGGTAGAGCAAACCCAGAATCCACGAGTGAGTGAACATCAAGATCAGACCGGTGATCACGGTAACGGTTTCCACCACCAGCATCATGGCGCCGAAGGCCAGCCAGCGACGTAGCAACGACAAGTCTGACATAGAGCGGGAGAGTAGCTGTCCCGAGCCCCATCGCTCGTGGAAAGCTACAGGCAATCGCTGAAGGTGCTTGTAGAAACGAATGCGCATCTGGGCTTCTAGCCCGGCAGCCGGATTCAAAACGAACTGTCGTCGAAGGAAGATCAGCAATGCTTCAACAAATCCGAGAGCGGCAATGATGGCCACCGAAATCCACACTTCGGAGGTAGCTCCATCGCGGTGCAAAACAGAGTTGACCAACCAAGCTAGAACTTGTGGGATGGCTAGTGCGACGATGCCGGCACCTAGTGCGCACAGGAAGCCACAGAATAGTCGAGGAAGAATCGGCTTGACGAACGGATACAGTCTCTTCAGAGTTGCGGAGAGGGGAACTGGATCTTTAGTCTCGACCTTTTTTGCTTGAGCCACGGCACCCCGTATTCATCCAGAAATTCGACAGAGCTTCAGCTTACCGTCACTGGTTGAGAGAATTCAATCATTTTGCAAATAATGGGAAAGAAATGCTTCACATGCAGGAAAACAAAGATCCCGGCTTCTCGCGTTGGTGCGAAATGCCGGGATCTTGACGGAGGAAAAGAGGGTTTAGCGACGCGCCTTTAGCGTCACCAGGATTGCCTCGGGTGGGCAAGCGAAGCGAATTGGTGCGAAGCGTGAGGTGCCCAAACCTGCTGAAACGTTTAGCGGAACGCTCTTACCCGCATACTCCCAATCGCTGAGGCCGCGAGCACGCCACGTTGGCAAATCGCAGTTAGAAACGAGGGCTCCGTAGCCCGGAATGCACACTTGGCCGCCGTGAGTATGACCAGCGAAGATGACATCGGCACCCGCTTCGGTGAACTGATCCAACACACGTTGATATGGCGCATGAGCCAAAGCGATGCGAACATGTGGAGCCTGGTCGCTGGTTGTAGAGCCACGAGTCCAGCCGGCAAAATGGTCTCGGTTGATGTGCGGATCATCAACACCGGTCAGATCCAAACGTAGTCCGTTCAGCACAGTTGAGTGTGAGCGGTTGGTCAGGTTGGACCAACCGGCTGCCCCGAAGGCACGGTGCATTTCTTCAAATGGCAACTGGTCCTTAGGGGAGGGGCTGGGGGAGCTATCAGAGCGGGAGAAGTACTTAAACGGGTTCTTCAACTTTGGTGCGTAGTAGCAATTGGATCCGGGAACAAAAGCTCCAGGGAATGCCATGAGCGGTTCCAAGGCCTTGATGAGTGAAGGCACACCATCACGGTGGCTGAGGTTATCGCCTGTATTGATCACGAAGTCTGGCTGAAGCTCAGCAAGTTCGCGAATCCACTGAATCTTGGTTTCCTGGCCGGGGACCATGTGAATGTCAGATAGGTGCAGAACCTTGATGTCGTGTGAGCCTCGGGGCAAGACGTGCAGAGTTTCACGGCGTAGCCCAAACTTCTGGGTCTCCAACATTCCGTAACCGAACAGAGCGCCACCAAGAGCCAGTGCTCCGCCTGCTGCTAATGCTGTTGTACCCGCTGCGTGGCGCAATGCAGCACCAAAATTATTGTGTTCAGCCATGACGTATTTGCCATCGTCCTTTCATGCCCGGGTCAACTTCTCATGAATTCCGCTATTGCCAATCTAAACCGAAAGGCCGCGTTCAACCAAAGTTGAACGCGGCCTTTGCCTGGCAGCTAATCAGTGAGCGGGCTAGTCCGAAGAATTCGAGGGTTTAGAAGATGATGACTTTTGAGCCTTTTTCTTCGCGTCTTCAGCCTTCTTTTTGGCTTCTTCGGCTTTCTTCTTAGCCTCGGCTTCAGCCTTCTTTTTGGCTTCCTCTGCCTTCTTTTTAGCCTCTTCAGCCTTCTTCTTGTCGGCTTCAGCCTTCTTCTTGGCTTCTTCCGTCTTCTTTTTAGCCTCGGCCTTCGCCTTAGCTTCTGCTTCCTTCTTAGCTTCGGCAGCGCGCTGTCGTGCTTGTTCAGCTGCCTTTTCAGCGGCAGCCTTTCGTGCAGCCTCCGCGGCAGCCCGAGCACGAGCCGCAGCTGCTGCGGCAGCCGCGTCTTCCTTCTCACCGTCGGTCTTTACTTCGGTTTCGGGAATCTTTGGATCCGGACGGTCACCGGCCTTGCCGAAGCCCTTGCGCTCGTACTGCTGTACGGCTTCCTCCATGAAGTCCACCCACAACGGTGCGGCATAGGTGGATGAGTCAACCATGGCAGGTGCTTGCTTGTCGTTGATCATCGCGCCGTGCAACGAGTTTTGTTCCGTGGCTGCTTTTCCATCCAAGCGGCCAACCCACGAAGCGGTGGCGATGCCGGTGGTGAAACCAACGAACCAGGTCGACGTGGCGTAGTTGTTGGTACCCGTCTTACCTGCGATTGGACCTTCAACCCGTCCCTTTGAAACACGCTTGGTTGCAATCTTCTTCAAGGTACTGTCAAGGTCAGCAACGTAGGTCGGGTCAATCTCCTGTGAACAAGATTCACCGTCAACCTTGTATTCATTGCCGGTTACATCGGTGACACCGGTGATAGCGCGTGGCTTGCAGTACTCGCCCTTGTTAGCGAAGGTTGCAAACGCAGCTGCCTGGGACAGTGGGGTGATGTTGGCCGAACCAATGATGAAAGATGGGTTTGCTGGGCTGATTGGGCCTGGCTGACCGTTATCGGCATCCTGATCCAACACACCAAGGCGCTTGGTGTAGTCAGCAATGGTGCACAAATCGGTGCGGTACGCTTCCTGAACGGTCGCGGTGTTGATGGACCAGTACAGGCCGGTATCAACGGTCATACGGCGGTAGAAACCACGCGAAGCGTTCTTTGGTTCCCATTTAGAACCAACGGTCGCGGTGCCACCTGGAAGACAAGATGCACGGAACTTAGTTCCAGGTTGGAAGACCTGCTTCTTGGCGTTGATGGTATCGGTCATACGCTTGCCTTCGGTGAGCCAACCAAGTGTGGTGTAAGGCTTCATGGTGGAACCACCCTGGAAACCGCCGGCGCCACCCTTGGAGCGTTCAACAGCGAAGTTGTAATAGGTGCTTGAACCTTCGCCTTCCTTCTCTGGACCGTACTCGGTGTTCTGAGCCATGGTCAGGATATTGCCGGTACCTGGCTGGACCGAAACAATTGCGGAGTGGATGTCCTTGTTGGACTTGGCGTTTGGATCAATCGCGTTACGAGCGTCCTTGGCAGCCTTCTCGTTCAGCTTGCTGTTCAGAGTGGTCTTGATGGTCAAGCCACCACGGTAGAGCAGACCTTCACGGTCTTCCTTGGTCTTACCGTAAGCGTCGTCGCTCAGGATCGTATTAACTACGTAGTCGCAGAAGTACGCATTGTCCTTAGCTGACGAACAACCCGAAGGTGAAACGCTTGGCTTGAGTTCAAGGTCCGACTTCACGGCCTCTTCGTACTCTTTTTGGTTGATGACCCCGGTGCGGTACATGTTGCCAAGTACCTTGTTACGGCGGTCCAGCGAGCGTTCTGGATTGTTGATTGGGTTGTAAACGTTAGGCAGCTGAACCATACCGGCAAGCATGGCCGACTGCTGGACGTTCAGATCCTTGGCATCAATCGAGTAGAAGCGTTGCGCCGCAGCTTCAACACCGTATTCGCGACCCGAGAAGAGTACGAGGTTCAGGTAGCCTTCAAGGATTTCGTCCTTAGACATTTCCTTTTCAATAGCTACCGCGTACTTCAGTTCGCGAATCTTTGCGGCGTAATCTTTCTGCCCGGAAATAGTCGACTCTTGTGAGCCGGTGAGCTCCTGGTTGTTCACCAACAGGTTGTTTACGTACTGCTGGGTCAGGGTCGAAGCACCGGAACGTGAGGATGAGGTCAGGTTGCCGATGACTGCGCGGGCGATACCGCGCGGGTCAACGCCCTTGTGCTCATAGAAGCGTTCATCCTCCACCGACACAATTGCCTTACGCATGTACGGGGAGATGTCATCAAGTTTCACCGGTTCACGGTTCTGCTGATAGAAAGATGCGAGGGTCTTTCCATCAGCATCCAAGATCCTAGAAGGCTCCGAAATTGGAAGCTTTTCAAAGGTGCTTGGAAGCGCGCTGACAATGCTATTTCCAGTTGTCAGACCGGTTTTCGCTAGAGCTGCTACGGGTACGAGCATACCTGCTGCGAGCACACCACACAGGGCGCTGATTCCGAAGAACGCAACGACTTTCCCTAAGGTGGTGGCGGTGTCAAAAATGGGGGACTTCTTGGCTGCCATACCTATTAGTTTACAAGGACGCGATAACGTATCGAGTATGACTAAATGGGAATACGCTACTTTGCCACTGTTGATCCACGCTACGAAGCAGATTTTGGACCAGTGGGGAGACGACGGTTGGGAGCTGGTAACAGTCGTTCCAGGCCCCAACGGCTCCTCACCAGTGGCTTACATGAAGCGCGAAAAAGCATAATAAACGAACACTTCCTCAAGGAGACAAACCCCATGCAAGAAGCCACTTCCTCGCGTGTCGAAGCACGCCTGGCTGAACTCGGTCTCACACTGCCAGGCGTAGCAAAACCAGTCGCTGCTTACCTGCCAGCGGTCACCACCGGCAACTATGTCTACACCTCCGGTCAGCTTCCACTGATTAATGGTGAACTCTCAGTTCTTGGAAAGGTTGGAGCAGAAGTTTCTGCCGAAGAGGCCAAGGCGCAGGCTCAGGTTGCGGCACTGAACGCACTGGCTGCTATCAAGTCACAGATCGGTGACCTAGATCGCATTAAACGAATCGTGAAGGTTGTCGGATTCGTGTCGTCGGATCCCGAGTTCACCGGTCAGCCCGGCGTCATCAATGGTGCTTCCGAATTCTTCGGTGAAGTACTTGGCGAGGCTGGCCTGCATTCACGTTCGGCTGTTGGTGTAGCCGTTTTGCCTCTGAATGCACCAGTTGAGGTTGAGGTCATCGCTGAATTTGAGTAGTTCATTTTCTTCGCCTGCTGCGCGGCCTGCAAGGTCTTTTCCTTGCGGGCCGCGCAGTGGCATGGTGCGTCGGATCTTTGAGATACCTCCGCATCAGATCACCACGGCAGAAAACTGGGTGACCTTCGGAGCCCGAACGCCCAGGAGTCCACGCCGTGCCTCCTCAGTTGCGCTGATACGAGACAGCGCCAACGGCGTTGAAACATACCTGACCTACCGTCCCGGCGGTTCGCCTCTGGGCAACGTAGCCTTCCCTGGTGGCAGCCACGAAGAAAGCGACCGAGCAACCTATCACTGGTTCGGTCCCAATCTTTCGCAGTGGTCCAAGCGCATGGATGTGCTGGACCAACGACTGGTTCAGGCGCATATTGTCTGCGCTATCCGCGAGCTCTTTGAAGAGACCGGCATTCTGCTGGCTGGGACCGATGAACAGTCTGTGGTCGAAATGACCGACGCCGTGGACTGGATGAACGCCCGCGAAGCGATCGCCGTCCAAGACCTATCTTTTGATGAGTTTCTCCGACGCCGTGGGCTCGGTCTACGCACCGATCTACTACGCCCGGTGTCGCACTGGCTGAACCCGAACTTTGCGTTGCGAAGATTTGATACCTGGTATTTCGCAGCCACCATCCCTAACCGTCAGGAACCCACGTTGCTTCGTGGCAAAGGGAAGTGGGGGCGCTGGAATGTGGCCAAGCAGGTCCTCGCCGAGCGTGAAAGCAGTGTCCTTGGAGACTTAGTAGGGCAACCCAACACCGTGGGACTGAAACTTTCGCAGATTAGCTACCCGGCGGTGGAGATGATTCTCGAGGCCATGTCCGATGCCAACGGGGTCGTGGCCTATCTCTCGCGGGCGAGAGCTTTGGATTTGAAGCATCCCGACTTGTTGGTGCGCGACGGCCACTACTATCTGGAAGTACTCGGTTCGATGAGTGCTGAGTCTTCGCGTCCCTGGCAGAGCCCAGCTGGACGCTAAAACTAGATATAAAACACTGAGGGCCGAATTTCCATAACGGATATTCGGCCCTCAGTTTCAGTTGTCTTTAGCGTGAACGCTGACGCAGACGCTGGATGTCTAGAATCACGACAGCGCGTGCTTCTAGGCGGAGCCAGCCGCGCTGTACGAATTCAGCCAAGGCCTTGTTTACGGTTTCACGCGATGCGCCAACCAGCTGAGCCAACTCTTCCTGGGTGAGCTCGTGAGCTACCAGGATTCCGTCGGTTGCTGGGCGTCCGAAGCGGTCAGCCAGATCCAGCAGTGCCTTAGCCACACGGCCAGGAACGTCGGAGAAGACCAGGTCCGCAAGAGACTCATTGGTGCGGCGCAAACGAGCAGCCAGAGCCTGCAACAGCTGGATCGAGACCTCAGGGGAGTTCACGATTGCCTTGCGCATATTCTCGTGGCTTAGACCTGCAAGTCGGGTTTCCGACACAGCAGTTGCCGTTGCGTTACGTGGGTGTGGATCGAAAAGGGCCATCTCGCCAAACAGTTCACCTGGGCCAAGAACAGCAATCAGGTTTTCGCGACCATCCGAAGAGGTGCGACCCAACTTGATCTTGCCTGAAACGATGAAGTACAGACGGTCGCCTTGATCGCCTTCACGGAACACCGATGCACCGCGGGACAGATCAACCTCGGTCAATTCTTCGGTGAGCGCGGCAAATACTTCATCACCAAGCGACGCAAACAGTGGCGCGCGACGCAGTACCTCGATATCCATTAAATCTCCTGTCAACAGTAGTAGGCGCTTACTTCATTGTGCCGTATTCAGTAACAATGTGACAGTTTCCACACGTGGTTTTACCAAGAAAATGTTGAACGTCACGCGCATTAGGTCAAAACGCGCGATTCTGCTCGCAGAAATCCATCAGCTTCTAAGGGTACCTTGGGTTAATACAAAGTAAATGAACGCATTGGAGTCTTGGTGCTCGGAATTTTCAGCTGGCTCGACGTGGTCATCTGTGCAGTTTTGCTGATCTTTTTCATCTTCGGACTCCGTCGGGGCTTCCTGCTGACCGTCGGTGACATGGTGGGTCTCATCCTTGGCGGTGTGGCCGCATTCTTTGCGATTCCTCTTGTTTCAACCTTTGCCACTAATCCATGGTGGCGTGTGACGCTGATGGTCGCCACCGCAGCACTGCTGATCATCCTTGGCCAAGCCCTAGGCAGGGTCATTGCCACGCGCATCAGACATTGGATGAACGTGGACTTTTTGCGTTCGGTTGACCGCATCATCGGTGGTGTTCTGTCGGTGATCATTACCGCCACGATCATTGGTGGTCTGGCGTTTTCCGCCTCCAGCATGGGCATCCCACGCCTGTCCATGGAGATCGGTAAGTCCACGATGATCAAGACCATTCGTTCGCTCACCCCAGAGTTCGTGAACTCGGCAATTTCTAGCGCGCGTTCCAAAGTGATCGCCGAAACCCTGCCGGCGTTCTTGGAGCCTTTCGCGCCACAGATCGACCAGCCGGTGGACCAGAATTGGCAGGCCAGTGACTTGCAACGCGCGTCTGCAGAATCCGCAGCGAAAATCTCTGGCACTGCGGTTCAGTGCGGTGTGAACTTGACCGGTTCAGGCTTTGTTGTGGCACCCGAATTGGTGATGACAAATGCCCACGTGGTGGCCGGTTTAGGCTCGGCAACAGTAGAGACCGGTCGTGATGAAGTTCACCGCGGAAACATCGTTTACTTCGATCCAGACACCGATATCGCGCTGCTTTATGTCGAAGGTTTACAGACTCCTGCGATCGATCTGGCCCCCGATGAGCTGACCCGCGGTGATTCGGCCGCCTTCATTGGGTACCCAGCCGGCGGTCCACAACAAATACGTAGCGCCGTGATTGCTTCACGGGCCAATGTCTCTATTGCGAATATTTACGGCGAGGATCCGGGGCGGATCTCGGTATACCAGCTCAGCGCGCAGGTAGCCCAAGGTAATTCCGGTGGGCCACTACTTGATGACCAGGGCGAAGCCGTGGGACTTATCTTCGCCAAGTCGCGTAGCGATGATCAGGTCGGCTTCGCGCTGAGCTTGAGCGAAATGGAAAACGCCATGAACACCCTAGGTACTAAACGTAGCTCGGTGAGCACAGGGGACTGCATCTCCGACTAGGGGCGCCTACTTGTAGAGCAAGTGAACCAATTGCTCGACGGCCAGTTTGTAGCCGTTGACGCCAGCGCCCACAATGATCGAGCTGGCCACCGGTGAAACATACGAATGGTGGCGGAAGGCTTCGCGCTGGTGAACGTTGGAAATGTGGACCTCGATCAGCGGTAATTCAACGCCGCTGATTGCATCGGCGATGGCCACTGAGGTGTGGGTGAATGCTCCAGGGTTCATGATGATCCCGGCGGCCGAACCACGGGCCTCATGAATCGCATCAATCAGCACACCTTCGTGATTGGACTGCAGCGCGCGCAGCTCGTAGCCATTGGCTGCTGCGGTGTCACGGGCTAGCTGTTCAACATCAGCCAAGGTGTCATGTCCATAAATCTGTGGCTCACGAGTTCCCAGCAGGTTCAGGTTCGGTCCGTTGAGCAGCAGGATGGTGCGTGTCGCGTTCTGGGTCATGGACTCAAATCTATTACAAACTTGGCCGATCCACCGCCAATGTTTATTGTTCAACGAGAAAACGCCACCGCTGTAAGAGGACTCAGAAAGTGTTCTCTTACCGCGGTGGCGTTATTGCCTATGGGTTACTTGCCCATGGACTGCGCGATCTGACTCATAACTGTCGAATCCGAGAGCGTAGTTGCATCGCCGACCTCGCGGCCCTCAGCAACGTCCTTGAGCAAACGACGCATGATCTTGCCCGAGCGGGTCTTGGGAAGTTCAGGAACCACCAAAACATGCTTCGGCTTAGCGATCGGACCAATATCCTTGCCAACATGGTTGCGTAAGGTAGCAACCACATCTTCACCATCGGCAGGCTCGGTCTGCAGGATCACAAAGGCAACCACGGCTTCACCGGTGGTGTCATCCTTGGCACCAACTACTGCTGCTTCAGCCACGTATGGGTGAGCCACCAGAGAGGATTCGATTTCGGTGGTGGATAGGCGGTGACCGGACACGTTCATCACATCGTCCACGCGGCCGAGCAACCAGAGGTCGCCGTCATCATCCTTTTTGGCACCGTCGCCGGCAAAGTACGTGTTCTCGAAGCGGGACCAGTAAGTTTCCTTGTAACGTTCCATGTCGCCCCAGATGCCGCGCAGCATCGAAGGCCATGGTTCGCGGATGACCAGGAAACCGCCTTGGCCGTCGTCCACCGAGGCACCGGTTTCATCCACCACGTCAATGCTGATACCCGGTACGGCGACCTGAGCCGAGCCTGGCTTGGTTGCGGTCACGCCAGGTAGCGGGGTGATCATGTGAGCGCCGGTTTCGGTCTGCCACCAGGTGTCAACGATAGGTGTCGGGTTCTCCTTGCGCTCACCGTTCTTGCCGTTATTGCTGCCGATGACCTCGCGGTACCACATCCATGCTTCGGGGTTGATCGGCTCACCGACCGAACCGAGCACGCGCAGGGAGGAAAGATCATAACCATCAGGGATCTCGCGTCCCCACTTCATGAAGGTACGGATGGCAGTTGGTGCGGTGTAAAGGATCGAAACACCATACTTCTCTACCAGTTCCCACCAGCGACCCTGATGTGGGGTGTCAGGGGTGCCCTCGTAGATCAGCTGGGTTGCACCGTTGATCAACGGAGCATAGGTGACATAGGAATGGCCGGTGATCCAACCAATATCCGCGGTGCACCAATACACATCAGATTCTGGATGCAGATCAAAAGTGTCGCGGTGGGTCACCGCACCCTGGGTCAGGTAGCCACCGGTGGTGTGAACGATTCCCTTGGGTTTGCCAGTGGTGCCCGAGGTGTAGAGCACAAATAGTGGGTGCTCGGAGTCGTGAGCTACCGCGGTGTGCTCTGCAGGGGCTGTCTCAACGACCTCATGCCACCACTTGTCCAGGGGGCCGAAGTCGGTCGGCTCGCCGTTGCGCTTGACCACCAGTACGTTTTCCACGGTGTGACCCTCGGCTACGAGCGCGGCATCCACGGCAGGTTTCAGCGACGAAGGTTTGCCACGGCGCCAGGTGCCGTCGGCGGTGACCACCAGTTTGGCGTCGGCATCATCGATTCGGCTACGCAATGCGTCGGCGGAGAAGCCACCGAAGACCACCGAGTGGATCGCACCAATGCGGGCGCAGGCGAGCATGGTAATCACGGCTTCGGGAATCATTGGCAGGTATACCGCCACACGATCTCCCTTGGTCACACCCAAGGACTCAAAGGCATTGGCCGCCTTCTTGACCTCTTCGGTTAGCTGAGCATAGGTGTAGGTGCGGGTATCACCGGGTTCGCCTTCGAAGTAAATGGCCACCCTCTCGCCCAGACCGTTTTCCACGTGGCGATCCAGGGCGTTGTATGCGGCGTTAAGCTTGCCACCGACAAACCACTTGGCCACGGGAGCTTGGGACCAGTCGAGGGTCTGCGTGAAGTCGGTGACCCAAGTGAGCACATTGCGTGCCTGATCGGCCCAGTAGGCCAGACGGTCAGCGCTGGCAGCTTCATAGCTAGCAGCAGTGGCAATCGCCTGATTACTGAACTCCTTGCTCGGGGCAAAAGACCGGTTTTCATGTGACAGGTTGTCCAAGGTTTTCGAATCGCTCACGGGCTTCGCGTCCTTCCGTGTGAAGATAAATATTCCCTGTGATCAAAGTTACATCCTCTTTGCTCCTTGGTTGTGCTTTGTGTCACCAATGGGGCTGAAAGTGGTTGACTTCTGCGCTGAGCGGTTAGTTCATTGCGATGAACAGCAGTTGTTGACGGTGTCAGGGAATGAAAAGTTGGCCGGCACATGAAACGATCTATGCGTGGCGAAAAAACCAAAAGAGGAAACAGAGCTGGGCCTGAAACGTCGGGCGCGCAAGATCAATCGGATACTGGCCCAAACCTATCCGTATGCGGTTCCAGAGCTGGACTTTGAAAATCCCTTCGAGCTGCTGGTGGCCACAGTGCTCTCAGCGCAGACCACAGATGTGCGGGTCAATGCGATCACCCCGCCGCTTTTTGCCCGTTTTGGAAATGCGCTAGCGATGAGTCAGGCGCCGCGCGGCGAGATCGAGGAATTGATCCGGCCCACCGGGTTTTTCCGTGCCAAGACCGATTCCTTGCTCGGACTTTCCGCAGCGCTAGTCGAGCGCCATCACGGTGAGGTCCCGCCCACATTGGAGGAACTAATTAAGCTTCCCGGTGTGGGGCGCAAGACCGCCAACGTTGTTTTGGGCAATGCCTTTGGTGTCCCGGGAATTACCGTAGATACCCACTTTGGGCGACTAGCCAACCGCTTTGGGTGGAGCGAAGAAACCGACCCAGTGAAACTGGAACATGAAGTCGGCGCGCTGTTCGAAAAACGCGATTGGACCATGCTTAGCCACCGCGTCGTTTTCCATGGCCGCCGAATCTGTCATGCTCGCAAACCCGCCTGTGGCGTGTGCCCAGTGGCGAAGTTGTGCCCCTCCTATGGCATCGGCGAGGAAATACCTGCCAAGGCTGCGAAGTTGCTTAAGTATGAGCTCGCCCCGGGGCGCGAAGACTTGCTAGCAAAAATGCAGGCCGGTGCCACTCGTCGGCAGCTACGCGAGCAAGGATATGGATTGGACGCATGAGCGCACGCAGTGAACTGAAACAGGTTATCGCCACAAAACAAGCCAAGGTGGGCGCAACAACAAAGCTGCCTAAGGAATGGATCGAAATGGATCTCCAAGGCAGCCCAGCCCGCAAGGCTGCCGTCTTGATTCTCTTTGGGGCCGCCGGTGAGCATTCGTTGAGCGAAAATGCACAAGCCAAAGACCTGGACGTACTGTTTGTTGAACGGGCCACAACCTTGCGTAAACACGCCGGGCAAATCGCCTTCCCTGGAGGCGGGGTTGATCCCGAGGACTCTGGCGTCACCGATGCGGCGTTGCGTGAGGCATGGGAAGAAACCGGGGTGAAAACCAGCGGCATCGAAGTTCTTGGAGACCTAGGGGAAACTGAACTGCCGGTATCTAATTTCCTGGTGACACCGGTAGTGGGTTGGTGGCATACCGAGTCTGCGGTACATGCGGTGGACCCGGGGGAAAGCGCCGGGGTTTTCCGGGCACCCGTGGCCGAGTTGTTGAACCCTAAAAATCGGGTGACCGGGGTGGTGCAACGCAATGGTCGAAGTTTCCGCTCACCGGCTTTCAGATTTGGTGAACGGATCATCTGGGGATTCACCGCCATCGTGCTAGACCGGCTCTTCACCGATCTGGGCTGGACTCATTCTTGGGACACCGCGCGCGAAGTACGCATGAATTAGAAGCCGAGCCTCTACTTCGCTTCACCATAGTTGGCGTTGATGGCCACACTGACCGGGAAGTACGGCGAAGAGGCCCCAAAGAGGGTGCGTCCGGCCAGCATCGCCGCGTGCCGGATAAGGTCTTGAAGCTGCTCAGCGAGTTCAACAGGGCATTCAAAAACGATCTCGTCGTGCACAAAAAAGACCTGCTGGCATATTTCGCCCCAGCCGGCGGTGCGGATCAGGTGCCTAGCATGCCCCATCCACACCAGTGCCCACTCGGCCGCGGTTGCCTGAACCACAAAGTTTCGGGTGAACCGGCCCCTAGCTCGGGCCGCCATGTCAGCTGCGCGCTGCGAAGCTTCATCTGAGGTGTCGCGTTGGGCGCGCATCCAGTCCTCATCGGCTGGCGGGCAACCACGACCCAAAAAGCTGCGTACCCCCAAGCCTTGTTCTCCTGCCTGGGCTGCTTGCTCGACAAATTTCATGGCGGTCGGGAAGCTGCGGGTCAAGGCGGCGCCAACGTTACCTGAAGCGCCACCACCACCGCCGTAGATCACCGAAAGCATGCCCAATTTAGCCTCCTGGCGCGTGGAGACCAGCTTGGCGTCCAACAGCCACTGGTACAGGTCATCTTGCTGACCGGCTCGTTGTAACTGTTGGTCATTGGAAATCGCCGCCAAAATGCGCGGTTCTAATTGTCGCCCGTCGGCGACCACAAAGGTGCGCCCGGGAGCGGTTCGTACAACCTGACGAATGGCATGGGGAAGCTGCAAAGCGCCACCGCCGGAGGCAGCCCAACGGCCAGAGGCCACGGTGCCAAGCACGTAGTGCGGGTGGAAGCGCGAATTTTTCACCCATTGGTCAAGCCACGCGTCGCCGTGAGAACTGGCAAGCCTGGAAAGTTTTTTATACTCCAGCACTTGGTTGATCAGTGGATGCTTGATCTGCTCTAGTTCCCACGCCCGCACCGAACGCACCGCGAATCCTGCCTTGTGCAAGGCACGAAGTAGCTCCTGCGGGGAATCGGGGTTCAACCCTGGGGTGCCCAATGCAGCCGCTATTTCTTGTGCCTTCGCCGCAAGCTTAGGCGGACGCGAGTAGTCCGTGACCCGCTCACCTAATTGCTCGCGCAACAGTGCCCGGTGTTCAAATTCGTCCCAGGAAAGCCCGGCTTCTTCCATTTCACAAGCAATAATCGCGCCCACCGACTCTGCATGAATCAGCAGTTCTAAACGCCGACGCGCTATCTGATCCGCTGGCATCGCCTTTTGCTGCTGGGAGTAGAGTCCAACCAAATCCTCGAGGGACTCGCCTGAGCTAGGAGCTGCAAAAAGCGCATCCTGATTGAAGCGGTCGGGAACGGAGAGCGGACGTTCAAGATCAAAATCGGCGACAGGCTCGCTGGCTAACGGGGTGCGATGCATGATGCGTTGAGCTAAAGACACAATGTATGCCTTGGCCAAGAAAACACCAGAAGACACCAAGGGTTTCATCCACGGCTCAGTACGCAACATGGCCCAGCGCGGTTGAACCTGCGCCTCCATCGTCTCGATAACACTGACAAAGTCTTCGCGTGAGACCTGCTGTATTTCCTTAAGCGACTGACCTGTTTGAGCTTCGCGAAGATCGATTAGGGCGTAGCCATCGGGATCGGAAGCTATAAAGGCGATGGCACTCATACCTCCATTGTGCCGTGCCACTCTCAGATATCCCCAGTTGGCACCCTACCGGTAATTAACTCGAGCACCTGATGCCACGCTCAATAGATGAAATGGCTAACTGACACCTCAATAGGACCGCAGTCTCACACAACCGATCGCTTCATCATGACCCAACTTGAAGACCCGGTAACAAGGCCAGCGACAAAGCTGGTGACAGGATCGGTACAAACCCAGGGACAAGCAGCTCTGGGGGATGTGAGCAATGAACCAGTATGCACCATCGTGAGCGGGGACCCACGAATCATTGAACTCTGTGCCGCAATTGCAGTGGGAGCTGCGGTACGCATTGTTCAATGCACCCAACCTGACAGCATAAGTCTTGGCATCTCAGGTCCGGTGCTCTGGGGAAGTGACATGGCGGCGGCCGCGAGTAATCAAAACTATCCGGTGGACGTGCTGGTGGGACCAGAATCCGAGGCGTCGCAGCTTTGGTCTCTAGCAAGTCGTATGCCTAAGGCTCGGGTTGCACTGCTACCCTCAGCAGGCCAATGGTTGGGAGAATATCTCGGATTGTGGGCCATGCGAGCTGGTCACGGACACACCTTGGCCATCTGCGCCACTGCAGGTGGATTGGGCACGACCACGATGGCCATGCTGTTGGCCCATGCCGGAACCTTGAGCGGCCTGCGCAGCGTGCTGATCGATGTTGACCCACATTCACGCAGTTTGTGGCCCTGCGTTACTTCCAAAGCACCGGTTGGTATCGGATGGGAAGAACTGGCAAAGTCGGGCGGCGCGTTGGCGGCACACCAACTGGCGGAGACACTGCCACAACTACGGGGAACCTCGGTATTGACGTGGACACAAACACAAGAGCAAGAGGCCTTAGAAGAACAATTACTAATCCGACTCCTCGCCTCAGCTCGTCAGGGTTTCGACTTTCTTGTGCTGGATACCGGACGTTCGTCGCATCCACAGCATCAGGTCATCAACCAATTTGTTGACCGTCACGTGTTCACCGCAAATAACGCCACCGTCCCTTCGACCGGTGACACGGTGTTATGCGGTGAGCAGCGTCTGCACAGATCCTCCCCGGATCAAACTCGGATTATTGGGACTTTTCCGATCAACAGTCGCATTATCAAAGCCACCGGACGTGGTGAATTACTCGATAGCTTCAAATCCCGAGCATTGCGTCAAGGGCTATCGGACCTTTGCTTACTTCCACAAGGTCAGGAGCAACACCGATGAGTTCAGGACGACACAGCAAAGACGGCACCACAGTTATCGCCGGACAGACCCTTGATGTAAAGATCCTCGAATCAGTGCGTGAACGAGCACTTCTATCCGGTGGAGAACTTGATGCCATCGCACTGGCAGGAGCAGTCCATGATTCCGGAGCGGCGTTGGGAGCACAAGGAGCAGCGCACTCGTTGGAGATCCTGCAACACGAAGTGGCAGGCCTTTCAATTCTTGAACCATTTGCGCGCATCCCCGATGTCACCGATGTCCTGGTAGATGGGCAAGGCCAAGTTTGGACCGATTCTCCACGGGGTTTGGAACTAACGGACTTCAAGTTTTCCTCACCTGAACGGGTCCGTGAATTGGCCGTTCACTTGGCAACCTTGGCTGGTCGACGGCTTGATTCGGCGAGCCCATTTATGGACATGAGCCTGAAAAATTATCGAGTTCACGCTGTCCTTCCACCCATCGCGGCCGCCGGCCCGCTCATTTCGATACGAGTTAAACACGGCAGTGCGTTGGGGCTTAGTGAAGTACTACAGCACTCCCTGGGATTCTGGGACTCACTGTTGCGCACCATTATTAACGAACAAATGAACTTTCTGATCACCGGAGGCACGGGCAGCGGAAAAACTACCTTGCTGCAATCGATGCTGTCCGTAGCCGGTGGACAACAGCGGTTAGTCATCGTTGAAGACTCCCAGGAATTACAAGTGAACCATCCGCATGTCGTTTCTCTGCAAACTAGGGCAGCAAACGTTGAAGCCGCGGGGCTTGTAGAACTCAAAGATCTGGTTGTTCAAGCTCTTCGAATGCGTCCTGACCGGCTAATTGTAGGGGAGTGCCGAGGCGAAGAAATTAGAGATTTTCTCGCGGCCATGAATACCGGACACCAAGGAGCGGCCGGAACGCTACATGCCAATAATCCAGAGTCAGTCCCAGCCCGACTAGCTGCCCTGGGAGCGCTGGCAGGATGGAGCGTTCAAGCCACCTCGCTGCAGGCCTCCAGCGCTCTTGATCTAGTGATCCATCTGAGTCGTGGGGATCAAGGACGCCGCGGACCGGTAGCACTAGGAACCTTGGAGACGGACCAATCAGGGCGCATGATCATGCACACGCTAATTGATCTGCACTCCGCGGATCCATTCACTAAACATGCCCAAGAAGTGATGGAGAAAAAATTTGGACCCGAGATAATCAGCCAGATCGTCGCAGAGCTAGGCAACAGTACAGACAGGAATCAAGCACCATGCTGATACTTATCTGTTGCGCACTCGCGTTAGCTTTGTGGATCCCCGGGAACCAACGAACAGATATCCCAACCATCCCAGGGTGGAGTCGGTGGAAAAAGTCCGGGAAAACTGGGCAACAAGAGCATCTGGCCATGAATGAAGATGCACGAGTCATCCGAGAACTCTCAGCACTTCTACGCAGCGGCGTGGGGTTTTATCCAGCGCTTGAAGCACTGCTCGCCGTGGAAGAACACACTGGACCAGTCGCAAAAGCTCTCCACGAGTTACAAGCGACGCATCGTCTGAATAATCAACCGGGCAATGAATTAGTCTCCCTGCTTCACAGCGAATATCAGGCGGTGCAAAGACTACATTGGTGCCTAAAAATCTCGGAACACAGCGGTGCTAGTTTGGCTGAGGTTCTTGAACGGCTGGCCGAGGACTTAGAAGCAGCCCTGGTCGCCCAGCAATCCTTTGACGCTGCCATGGCCGGCCCGAAAGCCACGACAAAGTTACTCACTTGGCTTCCCCTGGTGGGCTTCGGGTTTGGACTATTGGTTGGTATCGACGTGATTGGTACAGTCATTTCCTCTTGGGCCGCCCAACTAAGCGTGGCTATCGGCGCAGGCCTCTGGGCAGCGAACAGATTCTGGTGCCAGCGACTCATGCGTTCAACCTCAGAGCAAGCACTGTCGTGAACACGCTCATCCTGTTAGCGGCTGCGCTCGCCGGAATTCTCAGCCTAGGCAAAGGGTTTACTACGCGGTTTCCGTCTTTGGCGGACCACGCGAACGGTTCAGCCAAGCGTCATGCCAGCGAGCAACCAATCGAATTAGTTCTTGATCTGAGCGCTAGCCTGTTGGATTCAGGGATGCCTATAACCCAGATCCTAGATTTGCTCGGAAGCAGCATTGAACAGTGTGCAGTTTTGCGAAGCGTCGCCCGCTGCCTGGAAATGAACCTTGCCTGGGACAAAGCATGGGAAGCTGCACCACAATGGCTTGCACCTTTGCGCAAGGCGTTGCTTTTTGCCCACACCACTGGCGCACCTGCGGCCAATCTTCTACGCAATACAGCTGCGCTTCAGCGTCGCGAGCATGCCCAAAAAGTTGCTCGACTCGGAGCACAATTCGCAACAAAACTCGTTCTGCCCTTAGGAGCTTGCGCCTTGCCGGCTTTCATCGCTTTAGGCGTGGTGCCGTTGATCATTGCGCTGTTCCCCAGTATGTAGTTAGTAGGCAGAAGGTGACACGAGAGTTATACCCAGATCGCGGGAAGCTGTCTCGCACCACCACCCAACTAGCTGAAAGTGAAGATACACCGTTGGTTGCGCCAATGCCACCAACAACTATCACTGAGAAAGGTGAAAACGATGAACGGACAGTTCCGCGAAATCATGGAGCAGCTGAAGGATGATCAGGGTTCCACCACGGCCGAGTTTGCGATGGTCACCCTGGCCGCCGTGGCATTCGCCGGCTTACTCATCAGCATCCTCTCCAGCGGCGATGTACGTGGAATGTTGATGGGCCTAATCAGCAAAGCCTTGTCGTTGTAGGTCATGAAATTCAACGATGAAACTGGAAGCAGCACCGCAGAATTTGCGGTGCTGCTTCCGGCAGTGGTGTTGATGCTTTCCCTTCTTCTCTGTCTCGGTGTTCTTGGTATCCAACAGATCCAAGTTCAGCAAGCAGCCGGTGCCATGGCCAGGGAATTGGCCCGGGGCGAAGACGGATCCACTGCACGAGCCAGCGGTGAACGATTAGCAGGGAACAAGGCCAGTTTTACAGTCTCTAACGGAGGCGGATTTTCTAAAGTTACCGTCCGCAAAGCGATGCAGATTCCCATTGTTGGAAACGTGCAAATACATGGCGAGGCAAGTGTCGCTATGGAAAGAAGCGACAAATGAAATCGTTGAGGGAGGACCGAGGCAGCGGCACGGTCATGACTACAGCGTTAGTGATCGTTGCTCTGCTTCTGACAGGGGCACTGCTAGCGTGGGCAGCTGCAGTGCGTGCGGCTATGACCGCCGCATCGGCTGCAGACTTAGCTGCGTTAGCGGCAGCAGATACCGCTCGTGGACTGCGCCCAGGAGATCCTTGTGGAGTGGCAGCAGAACTGGCCGCGGCCAACAAAGCTCATCTAGATTCGTGTCTAGTTGAAGCAGACGGGCAAACAGCAGCGGTCACCGCAAGAGTCGGAATCGCCTCTGAAATCATGGGGTTCGAAATCTACTCTGCGACGGCTAGGGCACGTGCCGGAGCGCCACCATTAGATCAGCCCTAGCTTGGACGGGCGCAGGTTACTTACCCAGGGGACTACCGATGATGTCTTGGCTCGACATCATCAAGGACGGCGGTGAGTAGCAAGATGGCTCCGGCCTTGTCCAGCGGATTATTGCGGTTGCCACATTTGGGGGATTGCACGCAGCTAGGGCAGCCGTACTGGCATTCGCACGCCTGGATCGCGTCTCGGGTTGCACGCACCCAATCGATGAACCGTTCGAATCCGCGTTCGGCAAATCCGGCACCGCCGGGCTGTGCATCATAAACAAAAATGGTTGGTTCACCGGTGTCCATATGCAGCGCGGTAGAAACCCCTCCAATATCCCAGCGATCGCTGGTGGCCACCAACGGAAGTAGCCCAATCATCGCATGCTCGGCTGCGTGTAGTGCCCCAGGAAATTGATCTACCATCAGACCAGCGCGCAACAATCGTTGTTCGGTCAGTGTGAACCAAACAGACTTGGTATTTAGGTCTCTGGCCTCTAGCTCAAGAGGTTCTTCGGAAAGTACTTCGTTAGAAGCCACAGATTTTCTTTGAAACGAAACGACTTGAGTGGTCACGGTGACTTCGCCAAAGAAGATGTTCAGTTCTCGGTGGCTGCTCTTACGTTCTTCAGCATCGATGGCAACCGTGGTTAGGTCTCGGGCAGTGGTGTAGTAATCGGGGTTGACTCTGCTCACGACGACCACATGGTTCTGCTCATCGAGTTCTTCTACAAAGTAGCTGGCACCTTGATGGACGTAGATGGCTCCCGGGTGAGCCTGATAGTGCGTTTGAGGTGAATCCATGGTTCCAAGCAGGGCGCCGGTCTGGGCATCAATGATATCTACGGGGCCTCCGCCGTCCGCACGGATTGAGAACATCGCTGCCGCGTGCTGGGGATGGGTCCAGAACCAGCCGGTCGGACGACGGCGCAGGTATCCTCTCTGAACTAGAGACTCAAGTAGCTGTTCGGTGTGCGGGCCAAACAGGTCAAGTTCTTCCGGGCGTAGGGGAGACTCTTGGGCAGCAGCACACAAATGTCCGCTGAGCACATACTTATTGTGAGGATCAAAAACAGTGGCTTCCACACCCAGATCGAAAATGGCTTCCGGATGATGAGCAAGGTAAGTATCTAAAGGATCTTCGGCTGCGACAAAAATAGCCAACGCATCTTGCCCGGAACGACCGGCTCGACCAATTTGCTGGAAGAACGAAGCACGAGTACCTGGCCAACCGGCTACGACCACGGCATCTAGCCCTGCAATATCGATGCCCAGCTCGAGGGCAGAAGTTGAGGTAACCCCCAGCAGTTCGCCGCTACGCAATTGTCGTTCAACTTCGCGACGCTCCGTGGGCAGATAGCCAGAACGGTAAGCTGCCAAACGTACTGAGAGCTCGGGGGCGAATCGTTCTAAATGTTTGCGTGTGAGCGTTGCAATGGTTTCAGCTCCACGGCGAGACTTGATGAAAACTATGGTGCGAACGTGATCCGCCATCAGATCAGTCAGAATTGATGCGCTCTCAGCAATCGCCGTGCGGCGAACAGGTGCACCGTTTTCCCCCTTGTGTTCCGTTAATGGTGGTTCCCATAGCCCAATGACTAACTCACCACTGGCAGAAAAATCATGAACGACGGCTTTGGCCTCAGCACCGATAAGGCGACCAAAGGACTCTTCTGGATCCGAACTGGTAGCCGAGGCGCCAATAAAAATCGGCGTGTTGCCATAGTGTTCGCAGATTCGCCGCAAGCGGCGCATCAAATTGGCGACATGGGCACCAAAAACACCTCTATAAGAATGCGCTTCATCTATAACGATGTATCGCAAGCGCTTAAAGAATCTTGACCATGCGGGATGGTTTGGCATGATACCCCGGTGCAACATATCCGGGTTCGTGAAAACAAAGTTGGCGTGCTGGCGGACCCATGTACGCGTTGCCTGATCCGTGTCGCCGTCATAGGGTGCGGCGCGAACACCAGGAACGTTCAGTGCCTCAACGGCAGCGAGCTGGTCGGCAGCCAGGGCTTTGGTGGGGCAAATATAAAGCACAGATGCGGCAGACCCTGCGTCATTAAATCCGCTGTCCCGGGCTTTGAAAAGCACGTCTAAACTCGGCATCAGGTAAGCCATCGACTTTCCTGATGCAGTGCCGGTAGACACGATGGTGTGCTGTCCCTCGTGGATGAGATTAGCTGCTTGAGACTGATGCAGCCAAGGCTTCTGAATTCCTAGGCCCTGAAAGATCTCGATCAGTTCCGGGCTGAGCCACGAAGGCCAGTCGCTGGTGACTTCATCTTTTGCTGGGCGTGAGCGACGATGCAAAACCGCATCCGGATCGTTCGTCCGGTCGTATGGATCCAGCAGGGAACGCACTGATTTCACGTGAACGCCTTTCGGAACCAAGAATTGCTGAGGTTAAAGACTATCGCCGCACCCTACACTTTGATGCGTTGGGTGCGGCGATAGAAAAGTATGTGGTGGTTTATGCCTTGAACATGACAACTTTGCCCAGCGAGGTCCAACCCAGAGATGCATAGAGTTGCTGACCGTCCACGGAGGCAATCAAGAGTCCTTCGTCGACATCATGTTCCTGAGCCAAGGAAGCGAGGGCGCGCATGATCAGGGTTCCTAGACCCCTGCGACGGAAGTCCGCACCGGTGATAATACGGTCAAAAATTGCCACACCCTCAACGGCCGATACATGACCGGAAGCGGCGACGATCTCTTGGTTCTCCTCGGGATGCAAGGAGACATAAGCATGGGTGCCATCGCGCTCGATCTGGAAGACAAAACCGTCCAGTGGCAGAGGTACCTCAACGTCATGCACTGCCAATTCCGTGACCATTAGTGCTTCGTCGTCAGCGGTAACTTGTAGACCGACTTCACTGGCGAATGCGACTAGATTTTCGGCCGAATCATCAAACGCCGTAAGACGACGGTTTGGGTGCTTTTTTAAGGTTTCAGCGACCGCGGCCAGTTCCTCTTTTGAGGGACCGTAGATGACGTATTCCCAGTCTTCGGTGGTGTCGTGACGCAGGGCAGCATGGACTCGTCCCTCGTTACGAGTTTCGTAGCCTCGAGCTCCAGCCCAGCCGGTGACCCAGGTGCCGATCAGTTCATCGCTTGCGTTTGATGCCATAATTTGACCCTACCTTGTCTTTACTAGGAATTTGCTGACATCGACCTAATCGTTGCCTAGTTGAAACCATTGGACCACCGGACCACTGGAAAATTCGCGACGAATCAGTGTGACGTTGCTCTTCTACTCGGCGTTTCGCGGCCAAAAGCTACTAATATTATATGGTGGCCATTCATCGCATTGTTCTGTATTACGCATTTACCCCGCTTCCCGACCCAGAGGCTATTCGCCTGTGGCAACGCTCTTTGCTGGAACGTTGGGGACTACGCGGACGTATCATCATCTCCAAAGACGGCATCAACGGTACTGTCGGTGGCGAGATCTCGGCAGTTAAAGCTTACGTCAAAGCTACCCGCGAACTTCCTGCCTTCAAGAAAATGGACATCAAATGGTCCGAAGGCTCCGCTGAAGACTTCCCACGTATCTCGGTCAAGGTCCGCGACGAGATCGTCACCTTTGGTGCCCCTGGCGAACTTGAGGTCGACGAAAACGGTGTTGTTGGCGGCGGAACCCACTTGCGCCCCGAAGAGCTTCACGAGTTGGTAGATGAGAAGAAAAAGTCCGGCGAGAAGGTTCACTTCTTTGATGGCCGCAGCGCGTTTGAGGCGCAGATCGGCAAGTTCAAGGACGCCATCGTTCCGGATGTGGACACCACCCGTGACTTCGTCGCTGAACTAGATTCTGGCAAGTACGACCATCTGAAAGACCAGCCAGTGGTTACATACTGCACCGGTGGTATCCGTTGTGAAGTACTCTCCGCATTGATGGTGAAGCGTGGCTTCCAAGAGGTGTACCAGATGCAGGGTGGCATCGTCCGCTACGGCGAAAAGTACGCTGATGAAGGTCTCTGGGAAGGCTCGCTCTACGTCTTCGACAAGCGCATGCACACTGAGTTCTCGGAAGATGCCGTGACCATCGGTAAGTGCGTTGGCTGTGAAGGCCCAACGAATAAGTTTGAAAACTGTTCTAACCCAACCTGTCGCAACCTGCGCTTGTTCTGCGAGGACTGCGCCCAAGACGATCAGCTACGTCGTTGCCCAGATTGCAGCAGCGTAGAGGCATAATCGTTTTCGGCTGACTTTGCTCGGCAACAACTTCCATGTGAGGTTGTTGCCGAGTTTTTTTATTTCGCGTTCTCTGGCCACAGCCCGACCGAAGCATCCGAGATCTCGGAGTCTTCAACCTCGGTTCGGTACACCTTGAGCCCCCGGGCAAGATAATTAGGAAGTGCAGCGTCCGAGTCCAAGGAGCAGGTGTGCAGCCAGACCCGACTGACCTCGGGCAGCGAAGGCCATCGTCCTGTTAGGTTCCATGCTTGAGTGAGTGCCTCGGTGAGCAATGCCCCTCCAAGGCCTTGACCGGTAGCTTCAGGGAAGAGACCGAAATAAAAGATCTCCACTTCGCTCTTGCCCGTTGCCGTTTCCGTGACTAGCTCAAAGTACCCACGTGGGGCGCCGCCTTGGTAGAGAACCCACGTTTCGGATCCATGACGTTCCAGAACTTCCTTCCATTGATCTCTGGTGGAAGTAAGACGATCCGTCCAGTTCAAGTCACTGCCAACACTTTGATACAAAAAGCGCGAGTACTCCGGGGAGATGTGCTCAACCAATTCAATGCTTGCCGTTGCCGGAAGGGGCTTGGACGAGCTGATGAGCTCTTGTGCAGACAGCTGTTGCAGGAAAGTAACGGTCACGTGAGTCATGCCCACATCTTATGCGTACTGGTTGGTGCAACCTATCTGCGCACAGTTGCATGACTAGGTAGACTTGAAGGTGTGAATGCCGCTGAATTTTCTGCCCTGGACGATACCCCTCAAAGCTCTAAACAGTCATTGATTGACTTGTTAGCTGCTGACTTAGCTGCAGTCGGTTATGGCTATGAAAACGTGGCTGAATTGCTCGGGGATGAAGCGGCTGCAGCATTTGCACGGGATCAGATTCATCCGGCTCTTCGAATCCTAGATCGTCAAAAGCCTGATACTGCTCTAGTGACTGTGGTGCGCCTCTTCCAGTTGGGTCAGACAGTAGCTGAAGCTGCCATCAATCAGGCATTTAGCGATGTGAAGACCGAGGGACTAATCAAGTTGGGTCTCATAGAATCTTGGGCCGCTGGATACCGTGCCACTATCGCCTTGGCGCTACATTCCTCTGATGCTGATGGCGAGCTGTGGGTAGCCCACGATCTAGGTGCTCATCAGCGACCGGGCGTCTTGCGCACCGACCATGTGCTGGGTATTGGGCAGGCGTCGCGGACTCTGGCGCAGCTAACCATTCGTGCTGATGTCCAGCGAGCCTTAGATCTTGGAACTGGTTGTGGAATCCAACTGTTTCATTTGCTCTCGCATGCTGAACATGTCACCGCCACCGACCTCTCTGCCCGCGCCTTGGGGTTCGCTCGCTTTAACTTGTTGTTGAACCACCGCACGCTGAACTTAGATCCAAACAATCTTGAAGCGCGCGTGACCTTGTTGCAAGGCAGCTTATTTGAGCCGGTGGCATCTGAGCGATTCGATCTGATTGCCAGCAATCCACCGTTCGTTATTACTCCTCGTAGCTCCAACGAGCGTGCCAAGGATCGTTTCACCTATCGTGACGGTGGAATGGCAGGAGACAACTTGGTCAGTACCCTGATCAGTCAGGCGCCTGAGTTCCTGACCCCGGGTGGGTCGATGCAGATGCTCTCAAACTGGGAGATTCATCGCTTAGGTGAGGAATCTGATACTGCCTGGGATCACCGCGTCCGGCAATGGTTTGGCGATGGCCTGGACGTGTGGGTTATTGAACGAGAGCAGACCACTCCTAGCGGATACGCTGAGACGTGGTTACGCGACTCTTCGCAAACTGAAGACACCAGCTCCTACATTTCTGCCTACAATGCATATCTTGATGATTTTGAATCCCGCTCGGTGGCTGCTGTCGGGTTTGGTTTGGTTTATTTCCGCAAGCCAGTTGATGGTCGACCGGTCATGCAAAGTTTTGAGCAGATCACGCACCAAGTGGAGCAGCCACTGGCGCCAACCTTGCAGCGTGACATCGCCATGGCTGATCAGCTGGCTGCCGCGGGGGAGGACTTCAAGAATTGGCACCTCCTAGTGGCTGATGATGTTACCGAAGAGCGCCATCAGCGCCCGGGCGCGGAGCATCCAGGGGTGATCTTGTTGCGCCAAGGTGCAGGTCTGCGTAGGACTGAACTTCTTGATACTGCCCAAGCCGGTTTTGTTTCCGCATGCGACGGTGATTTGTCTGTAAATCAGCTAGTCAATGCCCTAGATTCATTAATCGGTGAGGAGGAGGAGGACTTCGCGGAACGACTTTATGAAGCAGTGAAGCGCCTCTTACTACACGGCATGCTTCGTAAAATGTGAAACAAGCGCTAAAGTTTTTCCCTATGACACGCAACACAACGCAGGAGCAGGCTTCGGAAGCCTCGAGCGCGACCGGCGAATACCCGCAGGTTGTCTCCATTACGGACCCGCAGGCTATTCGCGCTTTGGCCCACGACGCACGACTCATCGTTTTGGATGAGCTCTTTGCCTCGCAAACTACTCGAACGGCAACCGAGCTTGCTTCGCTTTGTGACCTGACGCCTAGCGCCATGAGTTATCACTTACGGGCGCTTGAAAAATACGGATATGTGATTCGTGCGGCAAGCGAAGGCGATGCACGCGAACGCCGGTGGCGTGCTGCCGGTGAACGTTTGGAACTGAACACTCAGATCGACTCGTCCAATGCAAAGACTGCCTATCTCAACGTGCAATTAAACGCATTTAGAACTCGCCTGAATGCTGAAGTGCAGCGACGTCAAAATGAAGCCGCCGCAGGAATCACCCCAGATCCTGACCGACCGCCCATGCTAACAAGCGGTTTGGTGTTCCTCTCAGAGGACAAGCAGCGTGAGTTCAACCGCAGAATGTTGGACTTGGTCTATGAGTACGAGGCGAAAGCTACTGCCGAGGAACGAAGCATTGACTCCCGTCGTATGTTCTACTTAATCTCGTTGCTTCCTGAATATCAGAGTTCCGGAGAAGCAGCCCTGTAATAAGCCTGGCTCAAACCACAGCGATCCTTCGGTGTAAGATCATCGGGAAATGTGGCTATAGAGTAGGCACAAAGAACGAAGTTGCGATGGCGGACTGATAAAGGGTCATAATCTGACTCCAATAGTCCGGACTGTTTAAAAGGAGTGCTGTGCCCCCGAAGGCCAAAGAAAAGACTGGTAAGAAACTCGTTATCGTGGAGTCTCCTGCCAAGGTGAAGTCGATTGCCAAGTATTTGGGCGAGGGCTTTGACGTTGATGCTTCGGTGGGGCACATTCGCGATCTTCCACAGCCATCTGAACTACCAACCGAGTTAAAGAAGACTTCGGTTGGCAAGTTTGCTGTTGATCTGGATAACGACTTTGAGCCGTATTACATGGTCTATCCAGACAAGAAAAAGCGTGTTTCTGAGCTGAAAGCCAAGCTCAAAGAAGCCGATGAACTTTACCTCGCAACCGATGCGGACCGCGAAGGTGAAGCCATCGCGTGGCACCTGTTGCAGGTCCTGAAGCCAAAGGTCCCGGTACGCCGTCTGGCCTTTACCGAAATCACCAAGGAAGGTATTTCTCGCGCGCTGGATAACATGCGCGAACTGGATACCGACCTAGTTGATGCCCAGGAAACCCGACGCGTCCTGGACCGCCTTTACGGCTATGAAATCTCACCAGTGCTGTGGCGCAAGGTAGCTCGCGGTCTGTCTGCAGGTCGAGTGCAGTCCGTGGCGACCCGTCTGGTTGTAGAGCGTGAGCGCGAGCGTATGGCGTTCATCCCTGCCGGATATTGGGATGTGAAGGGTAACTTCGCAACCAAGGAAGGGGAAGCTTTTGAAGCGAAGCTGGCATCTGTTGACGGTGCACGCGTCGCCTCGGGACGTGACTTTGACGACCGCGGTGTCCTGAAGACCTCGCGCAACAAGCTTGTTCACCTAGATCAGGAATCAGCGCAGTCGCTGGTCACTAATCTTGCTGACACTGACTTTGCCGTGACCTCGGTTGAAGACAAGCCTTACACCCGTCGACCGGCCGCGCCATTCACCACTTCAACCTTGCAGCAGGAAGCCTCACGCAAGTTGCGTTGGAGCTCCAAGCTGACCATGCAGATCGCTCAGCGACTGTATGAAAACGGTTATATCACCTACATGCGTACGGACTCCGTCTTCCTTTCACAGGAAGCAACCACCGCCGCACGTAAACAGGCCACCGAACTTTACGGTGCCGACTCGGTTCCAGCTAAGCCACGTGTTTACAAGGCAAAGTCTGATGCTGCTCAGGAAGCGCACGAAGCGATCCGTCCAGCCGGTGACATGTTCCGTCGCCCCAAAGATGTGCGCTCGTCGCTGTCCAAGGATGAAAACGCCCTATACGAGCTGATCTGGAAGCGCACAGTTGCTTCGCAGATGGCTGACGCCAAGGGTTTCACTGCCACAATCAAATTGCAGGGCACGGCCAGTGATAGCCGCGTGGCTGAGTTCTCGGCCTCCGGCACCGTCATCACCTTCCGCGGTTTCCTTTCTGCCTATGAAGAAGGCAAGGATGAGCAGGCTGTAGAAGCTGCCGCGGCGGACGCTGAGGCTCGCTTGCCACAGCTGAGCGTCGGACAGTACCTCGCTGGAGACGAATTGTTGGCTTTGGGTCACGAGACCACACCGCCAGCACGCTACACCGAAGCTTCGATTGTTGCTGAGTTGGAAAAGCGCGAAATCGGTCGCCCCTCGACCTATGCGCCGACCATCTCGACCATCATGGATCGTGGGTATGTCACCAAGCGTGGCGGAGCCCTGGTGCCAAGCTGGATTGCGTTCTCCGTGATCCGCCTGCTCGAAGAGCACTTCGCCAAGTACGTTGACTACGACTTCACTGCCCGGTTGGAAGATGACCTAGACGAGATCGCTAAGGGCCACCGAGCTCGTACCGACTGGTTGAACCTTTTCTACTTTGGCAAGGGTGCAGAGTCTGAGGCTGAAGGCTTGAAGCATGTTGTCGATAACCTCGGCGACATCGACGCACGTGCCATCAACTCCATCCCGGTCACCGACGACATCACCTTGCGTGTGGGCAAGTTTGGTCCGTACCTGGAGCGTGCCATCCCAGAAGGCGCAGAGGAAGGCACCGAACCACAACGTGCCAACGTCCCTGAGGACTTGGCACCGGATGAGCTGACTGCGCAGAAGGCGGAAGAGCTTTTTGCCACCTCGCAGGTCTCAGAAAATGAACTAGGTACCGATCCGGAAACTGGTCGCAAAATCGTGGCCAAGGATGGACGTTACGGCGCCTACGTCACCGAGATCATTCCAGAGCCTACTGCCGAAGAACTGGCCGCTCAGCCGGTGGAATACTACAAGAACGGCAAGCCGAAGCCACCTAAAAAGCCGGTCAAGGTTAAGCCTCGTACTGCTTCTTTGTTCAAGAACATGAGCGTTGAAACGGTGACCCTTGACGAAGCGTTGAAGCTGATGAGCCTGCCGCGCGTTGTGGGTGCCGATGCTGAGGGTGAAGAGATTACCGTGCAGAACGGTCGCTTTGGCCCGTACCTGAAGAAGGGGAGCGACTCGCGCTCCATCGAGAGCGAAGAGCAGATCTTCACTATCACTCTTGAAGAGGCCCTGGAGATCTACTCGCAGCCTAAACAACGAGGACGTCGTGCAGCCGTTCCACCGTTGGCGGAGTTTGGCGTAGATCCAACCAGCGAAAAGAACATCGTGGTCAAGGATGGTCGCTTCGGTCCGTACATTACTGATGGCATCACCAACATCACTGTTCCACGAGCAACTTCCCTAGAAGAGCTCACTCGTGAACAGGCCATCGAATTGCTGGCCGACAAGCGAGCCCGCGGACCGGTAAAGCGAACTGCCAAGAAAGCCCCTGCGAAGAAGGCAGCTGCAAAAAAGGCTCCGGCCAAGAAAGCACCTGCCAAAAAGACTACGACCAAAAAGACGACCGCAAAAAAGACTGACTAGTAGATTTTGCCAGGCCAAATGAGGAGCGCACCATGAGACTAGGTGTACTGGATATCGGTTCGAATACCGTTCACCTTTTGCTCGTCGATGCATATCCAGGAGCCCGCCCGGTTCCCTACGCGTCGCACAAGCGTCCACTGTCCTTGGTGCGCTACCTCAACGAATACGGTGCCATCACCGAAGAGGGCCAGCAGGAACTGATTTCATTCATTGATGAAGCAGTGAAGTTTGCCGGGAGTCACCAGGTAGAAGACTTTATGGCCTTCTGCACTTCGGCGATCCGCGAATCTTCAAATGGTGCCAGTGTGCTGGACCGGGTGAAAAGCGAAACTGGCGTGAGCCTGATGGAACTGTCCGGCGAAGAAGAAGCGGGCATGACCTTCTATTCAGTTCGTCGTTGGTTCGGTTGGTCTTCTGAATCGATCTTGAATTTGGATATGGGTGGCGGCTCTTTGGAGCTTGCTTGGGGGACAGACGAATTCCCACAAGCCGCATTTTCGGTTCCCCTTGGCGCTGGACGCTTGACCCGTGAATGGTTGCCCAACGACTTGCCATCCATCAAGGAAGTCAAAGAACTGCGTACCTACGTTCGCGACGTTCTCAATGATCCAGCCACCGAACTCCGGCAATATGGAAAACCAACCCTAGCCACGGCAACGTCAAAAACTTTTCGCTCTCTTGCCCGGATTACCGGAGCTGCTCCGAGCGATGAAGGCCCGTATGTTAAGCGGGTACTGAACCGCGATGCTCTGAAGTTGTGGACCAATCGATTGACCGCGATGAGCTGGTCCGAACGTGCTGAACTGCCGGGTGTTTCAGAGATTCGTGCACCTCAACTACTCGCTGGTGCCATCGTGGCTCACGAAGCGATGAGCGCATTGAAGCTGAAGTCAATCCGAATCTGCCCTTGGGCTATTCGCGAAGGTTTGATGTTGCGCCGTTTTGATCATGTGATGTTTGCTTCTGCGACACCGCTCAGTAGTAGCGTGGGTGTGGGAGAAGTACCCTTGGCTTACGAGAAGGATCAGTTTTTAACTGAGCCGAGTAGCTAGAGTTTCTCAGTGATACAGGTGCCATTGACTGGGGCACCGTAACAGGAGGCAGAGGCATGGAAGAACAAAAGAGTACTCACCGGGTGCCGGTTACCCTCTCCAGCGCGTCGGTCTACCCGCTATCGGTTCATGACGCGTTCGCAATGGCTAAAGACGTGGGCTATGACGGGATTGAAGTCCTGATCACGGGAAATGCCGCTAGTCAGTCAGCTGACGCGCTTAAGGCGCTGATGGATAAGTACCAATTGCCCATTATGGCTATCCATGCGCCCACCTTATTGTTGACCCAACAGGTATGGGGCTCGGCCTGGGCCAAAGTGGAACGCTCGGTGATTCTTGCCCAAGCAGTAGGTGCCAGCGTGGTCGTGGCACACCCACCGTTTCGTTGGCAGGGCACCTACGCGGAAGAATTCGCCGACGGGGTGCAGCGACTCATTGATTCGACCGGGATGAAAATCGCTGTGGAGAATATGTACCCATGGCGTGCTCGCGGACGTGAGGCAAAAATGTATCTGCCACATTGGAACCCTGTTCCGCAAAATTACCAACACGTCACCTGGGACTTTTCCCACGCGGCCATCGCCAATACCGACTCGCGCCAAGCTGTGGAAGATCTTGGACAGCGGTTGACTCACGTTCATCTGTGCGACGGTCTTGATAACGGCAAGGATGAGCACTTAGTCCCTGGCCTAGGCACTCAACGGGTGGCAGAAACGCTGCAATATTTGCGTGACGTTCAATGGTCGGGAACTATGGCTGTCGAAGTCTCAACCCGTAAGGCAAAAAACGCCGGTCAAAAAGAAGAGTGGCTGGCAAAGACCCTAGAATTTGCTCGTGAGCACTTAACTGCAAGCTCTGAGCACGACTCAATGAAACAATGAACTTATGAGTGAAGCTACAAAAAACCTTAAACTGTCCTTCCTCGGCACCGGATCCATGAATGGTGCCATCCTTCGTGGCATCGTTGCTTCGGGCCACGATCCCAAGCTGATCACGGCAACCATCCGCAGTGATAAGCGCGCTGCAGAACTTCGCGAACTAGGCATCAATGTCTTGATCGGTGAAGAAGATGCGGAGGCCAACGCGAAGGCCGCTGCTGCCACGGACATCATTTTCCTAGGTGTGAAACCAGTTGGCATCACTGAGCTGTGTGAGGAGATTTCAGGATCCCTTACCGCCGACAAGGTCGTCGTTTCTGTCGCCGCCGCCATCACCTTGGCCAGCATGCAGGCACATTTGCCAGCCAACCAGCCAGTGATTCGTTCCATGCCCAACACCCCCCTGATGGTCGGCGCCGGCGTGGTTGGTCTGAGCCCAGCAACGAGTGTTAGCGACGAGCAGACCAAGCTGGTCAGCGACCTACTTTCTGGCTCCGGCGACGTGCACGTTATTGACGAGTCCCAGCAGAATGCGCTGTCTGCCATTTCAGGATCAGGTCCTGCCTACGCGTTCTACCTGGCAGAAGCTATGGCTAACGCTGGTGTCGCGATGGGACTCGATGAGAAGCTTGCGGTTGACCTAGCCCGTGCCACCGTCGCAGGGGCTGGAAAAATGCTCTCGGATCCTGCAGCTAACCCGGGCGAACTGCGTAAGGCTGTGACCAGCCCCAAGGGTACCACCGAGCAGGCTATCTTGACCTTTGATGAGCAGGGTATCCCAAAGATTATTGCGGCCGGCACTCAGGCTGCCGCAGCCCGTGCAGCCAAGCTGAGCGAAGAACTGGGCTAGTCACCGCTAGAAAATACGACTAATAAAATTTGGCCGGTATCCGTGAGGATACCGGCCAAAACTTTGCCCACAGCGTACTTCCATGAGCCGAGCTATGGACGGGCCGCAAATCTTTCGAGCAGGTCCACATGGCCCGAAACGATCAGCACGTCTCTGCGCGTCACGATGGTATCGGGAACCGCGTACGTGAAATCTTCGCCCGGCGCCTTCACACCAACGATGGTGACACCGTACTTTGAACGAACTTGAGATTGGGCGAGCGTGAATCCCTGAGTTTCCTTGGGCGGATACATCTTCACGATCGCGAAGCCATCTTCAAATTCAATGAAGTCCAGCATTCGTCCGCCGACCAAGTGAGCAGCGCGCACTCCAGCGTCAGCTTCCGGATAGATCACGTGATTGGCACCGATACGCGTGAGGATTTTGCCGTGGGAGGGCGTAATTGCCTTGACCCAAAGGTGTTCAATACCCAGGTCCACCAGATTCACGGTGATCAGCACGGAGGACTCAATCGAGGTACCTACACCGACCACGGCCGAAGAGAACTCTTGAGCACCCAGCTGGCGTAGCGCATCAATGTTTGTGGCGTCGGCGGCCACTACGTGGGTGAGTGTACTGGCCCACTGCTGAACGAGTTCGGGACTACGTTCAATTGCCAGTACTTCACGGCCCTGTTTGACCAACGTCTCGGCGACTGAGGCGCCAAATCGTCCCAGACCGATCACCAATACGGGGGCATTGTGGTCAATATTCTTATCAGCCAATGAGCGGCCTCTCTTCTGGAAGTCTGAACAGGGAATTACGGTGACGCATGGTCAGTGCGCTGGCCAGGGTAATACTGCCGATTCGTCCGGCAAACATCAGGATACTCAGTACATATTTACCGGCCGGCGGCATCTCTTGGGACACGCCGGTACTCAGGCCAACGGTGGCGAAAGCAGAGATCGATTCGAACAGGGCACGCGAGATGCCGACCGACTCATCGATGCTTACCAAGACGCCTGTGGCCACCATAACCAACGAACCACCCATGGCGACCACGGAGATCGCAACGCGCATGGTTCCTTGCGGGATTTGACGACCAAAGGCCGTCACCTCCGTATCGCCTCGGACTTCGGCCATAATGGCCAAGAACATGACAGCAATAGTGGTGACCTTAATACCTCCGGCTGTGGACGCTGAGCCACCACCGGCGAACATCAAGGCATCGGTGAGCAAAACGGTTACCTGGTGGATGTCATTTTGATCCACCAAGTTGAAGCCGCCGGATCGAGTCATTGTTGAAGCAAAGAGCGCATGGATGACCTTATCGCCGACGGACATTTCGCCTAAGGTGCGCGGGTTGGACCACTCAAAAACTAACCACAATAGTGCACCAGCAAAGAGTAGCAATGTGGTGACCAGCATGGTCAGCTTCGTGTGGAGGTTCCATTTTCTGACGTTGAACTTATGCGCCAGCAACACCATGATCACTGGGAAGCCCAATGATCCGGCGTAAACGCCGACCATCAAAGGAATCAAAATCCACAGGTCGGTTTCATACGGCACTAAACCATCAGAGTGCGGAGTGAAGCCGGCGTTGTTGAAGGCCGAAACGGCGTAGAAGATCCCGTGCCAGATGGAAGACAAGAAGCTTTCACCCAAGATGAAGAAGCGGGGGATCAAAAATAGTGCAATCAGTGCCTGAAGGCCGATTGCTGTGGTGATCACGATGCGCAACAGCGAACTGATTTCACCTAAGGCCGAGGCGCCGGAGCTGTCCATGGACTGCTGAGCCATCAATTTGGCTCGCACGCCCAGTTTGCGGGAAACCGCCAAGGACATGATCGAGGCCAACGTCAGAATGCCCAAGCCGCCCATGAAGGAAGCGATGAGCATGATGAGCTGACCGGTAAAAGACCAGTGTACGGCGGTAGAAACAGTGGTCAAGCCGGTGACGCAGACCGCTGATACGGCAGTGAACAAGGCATCATGCAAAGGCGTAATTTCGCCGCTCGCGGAAGAGAATGGGGCAGCAAGCAATGAGGTAAAAAGTGCGATCGCCAAGAGGAAGACGCTGAGCGTTAGACGCGCAGGGGAGCGGACGGTGATGTCGGCGATGCGCGTTCGAAACTGTAATCGTTTCTTGCGACGCCTTTCACGCAATTCGGCTGCCCGGGCGTGGGGGCCCAGCTCACTGCCAATGCTCATCAATAACTCGCCGTTTCTTCTGGACCGGTGGAATAAGAGTGCGGAAGTTGAAGTCCTCCTAGTAATTTACGCGTTCTGAGCGCTAAACGCTTGTCTACTCGACCTAAAGAATCGCTAGCTTGGCAAATACGCCATATATACATGAGTTGGATCACCATCCGGTAGCCTGAAAAAGTGTTAGATCCGCAACAAGCTCCGCGCCCAACCATGCTCATGTGGGATGAACAGTATCTGAAGTATAAATTCAGTGACTGGCACCCAATGCACCCTTCGCGCCTTGAGCTGACGTACCGTTTGAGTCAAGAACTTGAAGTTCTTAGCGAAGAGAACATCCAGATTCATGCACCAGAAATTGCCAGCGACGAGTTAGTGCAGACAGTGCACGACCAGGCTTACATCGATCAAGTGCGTCGCGTGAGCGAGGACCCGAGCCTGATAGCTGTAGAGTTTGGGTTGGGGACCGAAGATGATCCTGTCTTCGCCGGGATGCATGATGCATCGGCACGGATTGTTGGTGGCTCCGTTATCGCTGCACAGGCCATCATGGACCAAGACGTGGTGCGGGCGGTCAACTTCGCTGGCGGGATGCACCATGCGGCACGAAATAAAGCTAGTGGCTTCTGTATTTACAATGACGCGGCGGCCGCGATCCAACGCATGCTCGATCAAGGAGCGCAACGGGTGGTGTACATCGATGTTGATGCACACCACGGGGATGGCACCGAGTCGATTTTTTGGGATGACGAGCGGGTATTGACTATCTCGATCCACGAATCCGGGCTCTCGTTATTTCCTGGAACCGGATTTGCCAACGACATTGGAGGCAAAAAAGCCGAGGGTAGCGCAGTGAACGTGGCACTACCGGCGATGACGGGGGACTCGGGATGGATGAGAGCCTTCCACGCGATCGTGCCTCAGCTGGTTCATGCGTTCAAGCCAGAAATCATCGTTTCTCAGCACGGCTGCGATGCACACCGAGATGATGACATGACCAACCTCAAGCTTTCGGTTGATGCCCAGCGTCAAGTTGCCTTGGATATTTCCCAGTTGGCGGATGAGGTTTGTGAGGGACGCTGGTTAGCTACCGGTGGCGGAGGTTACAACGTCCATGCCGTGGTACCGCGGACCTGGACGCACCTGACCGCGATTGTGGCGGGAAAGCCTGTGCCGTTGCGAACATATGTCCCGGAGACTTTCCGACGATATGTCCTAGAGCGTTACGGCCGTGCCACCCCGTACTTGATGGGTGATGACGCACAGCTGTGGTGGCGCAACTGGGAAGTTGGTTATGACCCCGCTGATCCGATTGACCGCACCGTGATCGCTACGCGCAAGGAAGTTTTCCCGTTCTTTGGCCTCGACCCGTGGTTCGATTAGACGTGGCGGGGCGCCCGATACATCCGTAGCCGCGAACTTCACTAACGATAAGCACGTGAAATCAATGGTGTGAAGGTCATATGCCGTTAGGGTTATGTGTGTGGCAATTGATGAAGTATTTTCGGCTTTGGCAGAACCAACCCGACGCAAAATAATTGAAGCTCTCAAAAGCGAACCGAAAGCGGTAGGCGCCTTGGTGACTGAGCTGGAAATTTCCCAGCCCACGGTATCTAAGCACCTCAAAGTCTTACGTGAGGCGCAATTGGTGAGTATGGCTGCTGCCGGGCAGCGCCGTATCTACAGCATTGACACCGCTGCCTTGGAACAGCTTGTCGGTTGGTGCGCAGATTTGCTACCTGAACAAGAGCTCGAAGAACAACATGATCTTCAGGAGCCGGAAGCAGGTTCCGAGATGGCGATGAATGCCAATCCGACTGCGCAACAAATCGGTCGAAGCGTGGGCCGTGGCCTAGAACAAGTAACTGGGCGTGCTCAAGAATTCTTGGAGAGACTTCCCCGCTTTGGCCGTCGCCGCTAATTGATCTCGCGGTACTTCACGTTACGACGGTGTTTCTGATTTTTAACGCAGAATTTTATCCCGGTGTGTTCTCCGTGACATTCTCGACAGTGGGTTAGTGGCGCCTAGTGTGAGTTTCCTAGTGCGCATGTTCCTGGCCCACATGATGAGGAGAGAAACTTGGATACGCACTTAGCGACAATTCGCGATGAAGTTTTCCGACGTAACCCCGGCGAAGCAGAATTTCACCAAGCGGTCACTGAAGTATTTGAAAGCCTAGAAGCAGTATCGGTGAAAAATCCCGAATACGCTGAAGCGGCTATTTTGCAACGCCTGTGCGAGCCTGAGCGTCAGATCATCTTCCGTGTGCCTTGGGTCGATGACCAGGGCCGGGTCCAAATCAATCGTGGCTTCCGTGTCGAGTTCAACTCCGCGTTGGGCCCATACAAGGGCGGACTGCGTTTCCATCCTTCCGTGTACTTGGGCATCGTTAAGTTCCTTGGGTTTGAACAGATCTTCAAGAATTCCCTGACCGGTATGCCTATCGGCGGCGGTAAGGGAGGATCCGACTTTGATCCACGCGGCAAGTCCAACGGTGAAGTCATGCGCTTCTGCCAGTCCTTCATGACTGAGCTTTACCGCCACATTGGTGAGTACACCGATGTGCCGGCCGGCGATATTGGTGTAGGTGGCCGAGAAATCGGCTACCTCTTTGGACAGTACAAGCGCATCACCAACCGTTACGAGTCAGGTGTCTTGACCGGCAAGGGCTTGAGCTGGGGAGGATCGCTGGTTCGTCCAGAGGCCACCGGTTACGGTGCGGTGATCTTCACCCAAGAAATGCTCAAAACCCGCGGGCAATCCTTTGACGGCCAGCGCGTTCTTGTGTCGGGCTCGGGCAATGTCGCGATCCACGCCATTGAAAAGGCTCAGTCGTTGGGCGCGAAGGTCGTGACCGCTTCCGACTCGGCAGGCTTCATCGTTGATGAGGACGGCATTGATCTTGAGCTGTTGCGCCAGATTAAAGAAGTAGAGCGCGGACGAATCTCTGAGTACGCGCAACGTCGTGGCACCGACCGAGTCAACTACGTTGAATCTGGCAGTGTGTGGGATGTTGCTGGAACCGTTGCACTGCCATGTGCAACCCAAAACGAGCTGGATGACAAGGCTGCTAAGAAACTGGTGGAAGCCGGAATCATTGCGGTGGCTGAGGGTGCGAACATGCCAACCACGGCTGAAGCGACCTCGCTCTTCCAAGAGGCTGGAGTACTCTTTGGTCCGGGTAAGGCAGCCAATGCTGGTGGCGTTGCTACCTCGGCCTTGGAAATGCAGCAGAACGCTAGCCGTGACTCCTGGAGCTTCGAGCACACCGAACAGCGGTTGACCGAGATTATGGTGGGTATACACGACCGTTGCGCAGCGACAGCTGACGAATACGGCACCCCAGGCAATTACGTTGCGGGCGCCAACATCGCCGGTTTCGTTAAGGTTGCTGACGCCATGCTGGCCCAAGGGGTCATCTAGTCAATCGCTACGTTTCAATCCGTGCCAGGCTCCATGAATAACGGGAGCTGACGCGCGGATTGTCTCGTTTTGACAACAAAATTTTTGATTCGGGAGACACCCAAAGTGTTTCGTGATGCAAAAGTTACTTGAGTGCGATTAGACTAGGACAAAGCGAACGTGAACCTGATCGCCGATGTTGATCCAAAGTCGTGTAAGTTCACCTTCGCTAGTAACGCGACGAAATAGAGATCAGCGTCAGGAGACTATCCCGCATGACGGATAAACAGAATTTTGCAGGAGCCCGTTTCATGACGGTAGCCGAGGTGGCTGACATGATGCGTGTTTCCAAAATGACGGTTTATCGGCTGATTCACGCCGGCGATTTGCCTGCCGTTCAATTCGGTCGCTCCTATCGTGTTCCAGAGAACGCTGTGGAATCCTACCTAAGCGCCGCGGCTATTGATCCGCAGCACGGTACCGGTTCTTACGGTCGTTAGTCCGCACGATGGTCAGAGCATGACCGAAAAGCGGGTAATCTATTAAGGAACGTTTAACGTCCGGTCAACCCTGTGCTTGCACTTAGGTGCAAGCAGTTATTTTGGGTTGACGCATTTATTAGTTTGTGAGGAACCATTATGGGCTCTGTTATCAAGAAGCGCCGCAAGCGTATGTCCAAGAAGAAGCACCGCAAATTGCTTCGTAAGACTCGCCACCAGCGTCGCAATAAGAAGTAAATCTACTTCGAGCACTTTGCCGTTAGGCAATCATCGCCACCGATATGCAGTTGAACTGCAAACGGTGGCGATTGCTTTATGTGGAAGTACTCTCAGTCTCGCTAGGAGCCGGAACGGCGCAGAATAGAGCGTCTGGCCGCCCACAAGGCACCGAAGACACCAGCAGCTCTTAGGCTGAGTTTTGCCGCTCGCTGACCGGTTCGGAAATCGTAGACCTGCCAGCCTCGACGCTTGGCATAGGCACGCAACCGAGCATCGGGATTGATGCACACCGGGTGACCGACTGCCTCCAACAACGGAACGTCGTTATAAGAATCTGAGTATGCCCAGGAGCGTGAGAGGGAGATCCCGCGAGCCTTGGCCAGAGACCGAACAGCCTGAGCTTTTTCAGCCGCGTGAAGAATTGGGCTGGCCAATGCGCCGGTGTATAAACCGTCCCGACTTTCCACCACGGTGCCCAAAGCACCGGAAAGACCGAGCCGATCCGAGATGACATTCGCCACTTCTAAGGGAGTGGCAGTCACCAGCCATACCTCTCTGCCAACATGAAGGTGCTGACGAGCGATGGCGACGGTCCCGGCCCAGAGCTTGGGCTCGATGAACTCGTCGTAAATCTCGTTGCCGATTTCTTCAATCTCTGCCACTGAAATTCCGCGAACCATCATGAGCGCACGATCACGAATCTGATGAATATCACCCAAATGCTCACCACGAGCAGCAAAACGAAGTTGCTTCAGCGCGAACCAAATGATTTCACGGAACTGAAAGAATTTGTGCTCACGCATTTTGCGCGCCAACAGGTAGAGCGAAGCGCCACGGACCAAAGTATTGTCCACATCAAAAAAGGCAGCGACAGTGTCAGGTGCCACAGATGCTGGCTGCGTGGAATCAAGTTCTGAAGAAGACATTTGAATCAGTTTATTTCATCGTAAAGTTCAAGCGTGGTTACGGCTCGTGAGATTATAGATACGTGAGTACTTTGCATGAAGTTCAGCTGTTGGTCCGAAAAGATTGCCATCTTTGCCACGCCGCTCGGGCAACGGTGTCCGAGGTGACGAGCCGGCTGAAGATGGAATTTACTGAGGTTGATATTGACCAGAACCCGGAGCTCCTGGCAAAGCACAACGAAGAAGTTCCAGTGCTCTTCATTGATGGGCAGGTCCGAGATTTCTGGACCATAGATCCCCAACGGCTTGAGCGTCTGCTGACCAACTAGCGGTTGTATTAAACATGACGAGGCGCCCGTACTCGCCTAGATCATTTGAAAGTGCAGGAATAGAAGATGTCTGAGCTAGAGGCCCGTGTCCTGCCTGAGGCCACCTTGGCTCGTTTGACTCAATATCTGCGCGCACTAAACACCCTGGAATCGCAAGGACGCGAACGTACCAGTTCAGGTGTGCTGGCTAAAGAAGCGGGCGTGAACCCTGCGATCCTACGCAAGGATCTGTCGTGGCTTGGCTCCTACGGCACTCGGGGAGTGGGCTATGTGGTGCGTGAACTGGCCGAACACATCAGCCGGACACTGGGACTGAACCAAGACTGGAAAGTCGCAATCATCGGTGCAGGTAACCTCGGCCGTGCGCTGAGCGGCTACGCCGGTTTCACTTCGCGTGGGTTCAACGTCAAAGCCATTTTGGATGTTGACCCGGGGTTGATAGGTGAAGCTGTAGGTAACTTGAAAGTCGAAGCCATCGCGGATCTGGCGCAGGTGGTCAGCCGGGAAGAAATCAACATCGCGGTCTTGGCTGTGCCCGGTGAAGCCGCTCAGGATCTCGTCTACGAGCTGGCAGAGAACTCTGTGAGATCAGTGTTGTCGTTCGCACCAAAGCCGCTAAAGGTACCGTCCGGAATGAACCTTCGGCGCGTTGATCTGTCTACAGAACTACAGATTCTGGCGTACCTCGCAGTTCAGGGCTAGTGCGCTTTCAGGTACGCAAAAGGCGTTGTCGCTTCAGTCTGTGAAGACGGAAGCGACAACGCCTTTATCGTTGCCCCGATTCCGGTGATTACTGGTGTTTACCGGTAACCTGCGCGGCGTGCCATGCGGCGTGCAGCGATGTATTCCGAAGATGGGCGAAGCCAAGCGAAGACCACGCCGGCGATGCCCAGCAATACACCGATGATGTAGACCGCGCTTAAGGCACCAGCCTGAGAGTCACCGAACATGCCAATCATGGTCACGGTGGAGAACATACCGAACAGCGACAGTACTGCCAGAATTGTCGCGATAATACGCATCGCGCCGACCCCTCGTCCGACAAAGAAACCGACCAGGAAGTACAAGATCACCGAGATGATCGCGCCAACCACGGCAATGCCCGTAATCATTGAGCTGGCTTGTTCCATGAACGCTTCAGGACTGTTCATCATTTGCTGCAGGGTTGGATCATTGGCCATCTCGGGCGAAGCTTCCATCTGCGTCTGCAACTCTTGCTGCACGGCTGCCCACTGCGATGACATCATGTTGGCGACCATATTGGAGGTAGACATCATGTAGCTAGCGATGGCACCAACAATTCCGGAAAGCAGAATCATAATAAACGCGATCTGCAAAGTCTTTGGACGAGTTGCTGGTGGCTGGACCGCAGCGTAGCCACCCTGATTAGGGAACTGGTTGTAGCCAGGAGTTACTGGAGCCTGACCGTACGGCGCCTGTTGAGTCCCAGGCGCTTGTCCATAAGGATTCTCTCCATACGGTGAAGGCTGCTGAGCGTAAGGGTTTTCGCCGTATGGTGTGGGATTTGCTCCCGACGCACCAGATTCTGGATTGTAGGGTTGGCCCGGTTGATTCGGATCGTAGTTACTCAAGAATCATCATCCTTTGGGTCGAACGGTCGTTGTATCTAAGACTAATGCTTAGCCTTTGTGAGACACCCCATCCGAAAGGATGGTTTTTCTATATGGGAATCCCATGCGTGTGCTGTGAATAGTTGATGGTGGACACAATATGCCTAATTTGCACTGAACATTTGAGACACTGGAAGCATGCCTTTAACGACCGTCCATTTGTTGCGCCACGGGGAAGTTTTCAACCCTGACCGTATTCTCTACGGACGGATCCCCGGTTACGGGCTCTCCGAGCTGGGATTCACCATGGCTGATGCGGCAGGCGAATTCTTCGCCCAGCGTCAGGCCGAGGGAGCCAAGGTAGTACGTCTGGTCGCCTCTCCCTTGATCCGTGCTCAGCAAACCGCCGCTCCAACAAGCCAGGCATTGAACTTGCCGATCCATACCGACGACAGGGTCATCGAAGCCGGAAACAAACTTCAAGGCCTATCTAAGGTCGCCCAACATTTGCGCCAGCCAAAGTACTGGCCACTGTTGACCAATCCGCTAAAGCCCTCCTGGGGCGAGCCTTATGCGGAGCAAGTCGCGCGCATGCGTGAGGCCATGGATGATCATCGCCGGGCCGCGGTGGCTGAGCATGGCGAAGGGGCCGAAGTAATTATTGTCAGCCATCAGCTGCCGATCTGGGTGACCCGTAGGGCTGCCGAGAACAAACCGTTGTGGCATGATCCTCGTCAACGCGAGTGCACCTTGGCATCGGTGACCAGCTTTGATTTTGAGGGGGACGAACTAGTCTCCGTGCGATACACCGAACCAAACCCCGAGCTACTGGCCGGCGCAGCAAACATTCCTGGAGCATAAGTAAATGACTGGTCCTTTGCCTACCCCAAAGAATCTAAGCCGACGCACGATGTTGCGTTCGTTGATGGTTGCTGCCGCAATTGTTCCGTTGGCCGCTTGCGCCAAAGAAGATACCTTGACCGCTCAAGCCAATAATGGTGATGGCAAAAACTACATCGCTGGCGACGGAGCAGTTCAAGAATATGAGGTAGCCAAGCGCACTGAACCGGTTCAGATCCAGGCAGAAACCTACCACGGCACGAAAATCGATTTCAGCCAGTGGGAAGGCAAACCGATCGTCTTGAACTTCTGGTACGCAGCCTGTGCACCATGCCGTATTGAAGCGCCTGATTTGAAGAAGCTCGCAGACCACTTTGGCAACAAGGTGGAGTTCCTTGGCGTCAACGTGCGTGATGAAGCAGAAGCCGCCAAGGCATTCGAGCGCACCTTTGATCTTCCATACGAGTCGATTCAGGACACCTCAGGGGATATCCAACTGGCGATGACCAAGTACGTGCCATTGCAGGCGGTTCCTTCCACTCTGGTATTGGACCGTAAGGGACGGGTGCGCGCTCGCGTGATTGGTGCCGCTGATCCGAGCACTTTGAAGTCGTTGATCAATACCGCGTTGACTGAGAAGTTGAGCTAGGCGTTGACCTCTAATCCTTTTGCCGACATAGTCCTTGACGGGTCGTTACTTCTGGCCTCACCGGTTGCGGTACTGGCGGGACTGGTGTCCTTCCTTTCACCCTGCGTATTGCCACTAGTTCCGGGCTTCCTTGGCTATGTCACCGGGTTGACCGGAGCGGATTTGAAAGATCACCGTCGGGGACGGGTAGTAGCTGGAATTCTGCTGTTCGTTTTGGGCTTCTCCGTCGTTTTTATCGCCGCCGGAGTGCTCTTTAGCCAGGCCACCGCATGGCTGAGGTTTAACGGCTCCTGGGTCACCCAGCTATTGGGCGTTGTAGTCATCTTCATGGGTGTGGTCTTCATGGGTGGCTTCTCTTGGATGCAGCGCGACCGCAAGATCCACAAGAAACCACCTGCAGGACTGTGGGGTGCACCAATCTTGGGCCTGACCTTCGGGCTGGGCTGGGCACCGTGCATCGGCCCAACACTGAGCGCCGTGCTGATCATGTCCACCGGCAGCGGAGCCAACGTCGCACGAGGCACGGTGCTCACCGCGTTCTATTGCCTAGGCCTGGGGCTGCCGTTCATCCTGATTGCTTTGGGACTGCAACGCGGCATGCAAGCACTAGCGTTCTTCCGCAAACATCAGGTATTCATCATGCGCTTTGGCGGGGCCATGCTCATGGTGTTGGGCCTGGTCATGGTGACCGGCCTGTGGGGCACGTGGGTATCGGAACTGCAAAACTGGTTTGCCAATGAAGTGAGGTTGCCAATTTAATGGCGAAAAAACAACGGAAGTCCAAAGAGATCCAAGACGCTCCAGCCCTGGGGTTCGTAGGATCCCTGCGCTGGATCTGGACTCAGCTCACCTCGATGCCAACAGCACTATTCCTGTTGCTGTTGCTGGCGGTGGCCGCTGTGCCGGGGTCGATTTTCCCGCAGCGCCCGTCAGGTCCGGAGAATGTCGTGGCCTACCTGGATCAGCATCCAGTGGCAGGTCCGTGGCTCGACCGCTTCCAGATGTTCGACGTCTATTCCTCGGTCTGGTTCTCAGCAATTTACATTTTGCTGTTCGTATCGTTGGTTGGCTGCATCATTCCGCGTGTGAAGAAGCATGCTCAAGCTTTGCGCACGCCGCCTCCACGTACCCCAGCGCGTCTGGATCGCCTGCCGCAGTACGCTTCGCACGAGATTCTCGAAGGCGAATCCGATACTCCGGATGATGATCAGATCATCGAAGACTCGTACAAGATTCTGAAGAAGCGTGGCTACCGCGTTGAACGACGCGACGATGCTACCGGACGCTCCGTAGCAGCAGAACGTGGCTACTTCCGCGAAATCGGTAATCTTGTCTTCCACATTTCATTGATTGGTGTGTTGGTTTCGGCCGCAGTGGGTGGGGCCTTCGGTTACACCGGTCAGCGCGTGGTGGTTGAGGGAGAGACCTTCGTGAACTCGTTGGTCGCCTATGATTCCTTCACTCCGGGTACTGCCTTTGACGCTGATAAGCTGCCTGGCTATTCGGTGAAGCTGGATAAGTTCGACATTGTTTTTGATCGTGAATCAGAATCGCACTTCGGCCAACCACTAGATTTCACGGCTCACGTGCAGGTTCGCAAGACCGCACAGTCAGATCCCGTGAAACAGGAATTGAAGGTGAACCATCCACTACGAATCAACGGGGCGGATGTTTACCTGGTAGGTAATGGCTATGCACCGGTGATCACCGTGCGAGATGGCAATGGCAAGGTTTCCTATTCTGGACCGGTCGCTTCGATTCCGCAGGACTCGGTTTTCACCTCCATCTTTGTTCTGAAGGTCCCTGATGCCAAGCCTGATCAACTAGGCTTCCAAGGCTTCTTGCTACCGACCGCGCTGGTGGACGAAAACGGTTTTGGCATTTCCGGTGACCCTAACGCGATCAACCCGCAGCTTCACCTGAACTCGTTCTACGGCGACTTGGGTCTGGACAACGGCGAATCACAAAACGTATTTGTCTTGGATACCGCAAAGATGAAGGCACTGAACAGTCGCGATCTGGATGCCGGGGGTATTCGCCTCGAAGCAGGCCAGACCTATCAGCTACCGGATGGCAAGGGAAGCATCACCTTTGACGATCTCAAGCGTTACGTAGCCCTGGACGTAAACTACGACCCGGGCAAGCTTCCGATCGGTATCTTTGCCGCATTGGCGCTGATTGGATTGGCGATTTCGCTCTTTACCCCGCGTCGTCGTGTTTGGGTCAAGCTGAAGCATGAAGACGGCAAGCGTAGTATCGAATATGCGCTGTTGGCCCGTGGCGAAGATCCACGACTTGAACGCGAAGCTGGCGAACTACAAAAAATCTTTGACAAGGCTTGGCCATTGGCCAGCGAAGAGCAGAACCAAGGAGCAATAAATGGGTAACGCTGGGGCATTAGCACCAATCAATGAATCGCTGGGTGAATACAGCCAGCTGTTCATGCTGCTGGCAGCCATGGTCTATGGTGTTGTCTTCGTCATCTTCGCTCTCGACTTGGCCAAGACCAACAAATCCATTTCTGAGATGGATTCCGCTGCGCTCAAGCGCGACGAAGAAATGCTTGTTGGAACCGGTGCCGCTGTCGCAGGCGGCAACCGCAAACGCCGTGGCGAGGCCGGCCGAGCCGATAACATCAGTGAAGAGATCGTCACCGACAAGATGACCTACACGAGCTTCTCGGCAAAGCGTCCGATGGCGCGAGTTGCCGTGATCCTGATGTGGATGGCAGCTGCCCTGCATGGTTTCGGTGTGGTCTCCCGCGCACTGGCGGCACACCGTGTGCCGTGGGGCAATATGTATGAGTTCTTGACTACCGGCGCTTTCCTGGTCGCTCTGGTCTACCTGATCGTATTGATCATCAAGGACCTGCGCTTCATGGGCTCATTCATCTCCGGTCTGGTGACCTTGATGCTGTGTGCAGCAACCATTGGTTTCCCAACTCCCGTAGGTCACCTGGTTCCTGCCCTGCAGTCTCCTTGGATCATCATTCACGTTTCTATCGCGGTGCTGGCTTCTTCGCTCTTTGCCATCAGCTTTGCAATGAACGTATTGCAGTTGCTGCAGCATTCGCGGATGAACCGTCTGGCTGAGGGCTTGAGCGACAAGCTGCCGTTTATGCGCGTGGTTCCTGGAGCAGGTGCCCTAGAAAACTTTGCTTACCGTATCAACACCATCGCCTTCGTGATGTGGACCTTCACCGTAATTGCCGGCGCGATCTGGGCTGAAGCTGCCTGGGGACGCTACTGGGGCTGGGATCCTAAGGAAGTCTGGTCATTCGTGATCTGGGTTGTTTACGCAGGTTACCTGCACGCCCGAGCCACCGGTGGCTGGACTGGCCCGCGCTCAGCATGGCTGTCGATCATCGGCTTCCTCTGTGTGGTCTTCAATTTCACCATCGTGAACATTTTCTTCAACGGTCTGCACTCCTACGCGGGAGTATAAGCAACTAGTTCACTTCATAAAGCAGCGTGCGGTACCCCCGATTGGGTATCGCACGCTGCTTTTCTGTTGGGCATAGTTTCGGACCAGCAACAGCGCAGGTACGAAAAAAGCCCCGGTTTCCCTTAACTGGCCGTTTGGTGGGTTCTTTGTGGGAGAGAAAACGGGGCTGGAAGTTTTCGGAGGTTCTAGGGGCGCTGGTGGCTTCTAAGCCTTGGTATCTGGGGTATCGCTGTCGGTGTCGTCAGCGTCCGGCTTCTTCTTGGCCTGATCTTTGAGTTCTTGCTCACGAGCTTTGGCATCGGTTTCACGTTGTTGCTGACGTCGCCAGACTTCGAGCTGACGCAAAAAGTCTTCATCGTCGTCGGGGGCTTTTTGCTGCCCGGTGCTCTGGGAGGTTGAGCTTTGTGGGCGTCCCAAAACGAACCACAATACTGCGCCGATCAGTGGTAAGAGGATAATCACCACGACCCAAGCCGACTTCGGCAAAGAGCGCACTTGGTGCTTCTCTGCGCGACTGCATTCGATCAAGGTATAGATCATGAGTGCGACCGAAACGACTGCTGCGAATATTATGAAGCGAACCATGAATCCATTCTAGTGATAATCGAGTTCACAGGTTCACCGGTAGAATTAGAACTATGCAGTTTTTGAAATATACAGTTCTTCGCCTGGGCATTTTCTGCGCAGTATTTCTAGGCCTCTGGTGGGGTCTGAACTGGCCAATCTTCGTTTCTGGAATCATCGGTCTGATTTTTGCCTTCGCCGTGGCGTACCTGTTCTTCAACAAACTTCGCCTACAAGCGAACGAGGACGTGCGTAAAGCTTTCGCTAAGACTTCGGCTAGCAAGACTAAAAAGCAGCTGGACGATGAGGCTGTGGAAGACAATTTTGATGAAGCGCAACGTCAAAATCACCGGAGCGCTGAATAACTTTCCCAGATCTTTCTGGGCAACAACAAAGCCTTGGCTGGTCTTTCCTGAAAGGAATGATCCGCCAAGGCTTTCTTTTGTATGAAACTACCGTGGTGTCAGGCGAGGTATTAGAACCAAACTTGAAGCACGATGGCCAACGCGAAGAGTACCGCGTAAACCATATTCAAGATGCCCGTTTGCTTCAAGACCTTGACGAGTTTTGGAAGCTCGTGCTCTCGCAACATCAACAATGATGGGGCGATGGCGGGAACGAAAGTTAGCAGGACCAACCATAACCATGGGAAGGTTCCGGTAGCTAGTAGCGGTAGCAGGATCGCCACAGCCAACATCAAGACGTAGCTCAGGCGGGCATTGTGCTCTCCGAGACGCACGGCCAGAGTAATCTTGCCAACCTCTTTGTCGGTAGGGATATCACGCACGTTATTGGCCATAAGCAACGCACAGCCAATGAGGCCTGTACCAATGGCACCAAGGACTGAAGCGAGCGTCAGTTCATTGATCTGCGTGAAGGTAGTACCTAGGGTGGCGACCAGGCCGAAGAAGATGAAGACATAGATATCACCCAGTCCGCGATAGCCGTACGGGTTCTTACCGCCCGTGTAGCCCCAGGCCGCGAAAATTGCTGCCACGCCAACAAGCAACAACGGCCATGAAGCGGAGACGACTACCAAGGTCAGACCGGCGATTGCTGCCAGAGCGAAGCAGGCAAAGGCGACGTTGCGGACGTTTTTTGGTGCAGTGAGTTTTGAGCCTGTCAGGCGCAAAGGACCAACACGATCGTCATCGGTGCCGCGGATTCCGTCGGAGTAATCGTTGGAGTAGTTCACGCCAACCTGCAGTAGCAAACCGACGATCAACGCCAAAACAAAACGGACCCAGTGAAGGGTTCCGGTTTCGCCCACCGCGGCAGCGGTGCCAATGACTACGGGAGCGATGACGATAGGCAAGGTGCGCAAACGTGCACCGGAGACCCATTGGGAAAGTGTGGCCACTTTCAGTCCTTTCAGGGCAAAAGAAAAACTCGTACCCTTTAGTTTCCCGCGAATCGTCGGGCAAGGCGAATCGAGCTAGTCTCGCAAGCTAAGTTCACTGATAATCAGTTGGCGGTCGAACTTGCCGTTAGGCAGCTGTGGAAGCCCGTTGGGGTAGTGACGAACATGTTTCGGCACCGCTTCTTTGCCCAAAGTTCGACGGACCGCTTCGAATGCGTCCTCGGTCCGGGTAGGGCCAGAATAGGCGAACCCAACGCTTTGACCCCACTGTGAATCTGGGACGGAGAGCACCAGGGTCTGGGTGAAGAATTCTTCAAGTATCCCGTCGATTTTTGAGGCCGAAAGTTTGATGCCACCTGAATTGATCACGTCATCCACCCGGCCAATGATGCTCAGGCGATGACCTGTTACCGTTCCTAGATCGTCGGTAACGTACCAGCGTCGAGAATCGTGGTGAACAAAATGTTCCGCGGTGGCTTCGGGGGAGTCGAGGTAACCGTCCGAGAGCATCGGGCCCGAGACCCAAATGCGTGAGTCGTGTTCCGCTAAGTGCACCCCTGGCAAAGCCGTTCCGTTGTACACCAGCCCGCCGGAGGTTTCCGAAGAGCCGTAGGTTTGGAAAATTTTCAGCCCATGGTGACGAGCATTGGCCAGCAAGTCTTTGCTGGCTCGGGCGCCTCCCAGCAGAATCGCGTCAAAGCGTTTCAGCCCGTTGAGAGTGGCTGGATCAGCGTCATCAAGTAGGCGGGCTAGCTGGGTGGGGACCAACGAGGTCAAGCGATGTTTTTCAACCATCTGCTCGGCAGCTTGGGTGAATGCGGTGGCAGAAAAACTCCCGGTAAGATCCATGGCCACCGGCTTGGTGCCAGCGAAGAGCGAACGAGTCAGCACGCTCAGTCCTGCGACATAATGCACCGGCAACGCTAACAGCCACTGTCCTTCAAACCCTAGGTACTCGGCCGTCGCCTGAGCGCTGGAAGCCAGTGCCTCAACGCTCAGGACCGTACGCTTAGCGCGTCCGGTGGACCCCGAGGTGCGCACAACAACCATTGGTTGCTCGAAGCCGGGCAGGTCCTGATCGTTCAGGTACGTGATACGCCAGCCGTTGCTGTTGTTCTCATCGATGATGACTTCTACTGCTGGACCTTCATCGTTAGCAGCATTGGCCAGAGCGGCGAGAAGTTCCTGAAGTTGTGCGTCCATGAAATTCCTTGGGCTGGTGCCGGTGATTAGAAGTAGTAAGGGTAGTTGGACCAGTCAGGATCCCGCTTACCCAAGAAGGCGTCACGTCCTTCGACAGCCTCATCGGTCATGTAGGCCATGCGGGTCGCCTCACCTGCGAAGACTTGCTGGCCTGCCAACCCATCATCGGCCAAGTTGAAAGCAAATTTGAGCATTCGAATGGCCTGCGGAGACTGGCGTGCAATGTCTGCTGCGTATTCCAAGGCAACTTCTTCGAGGCGTTCGTGCTCTACAGACTCGTTGACAGCGCCCATGCGGACCATGTCATCGGCAGAGTATTCGCGGGCGAGGAAGAAGATCTCACGGGCGGTCTTTTGACCTACCTGGCGGGCCAAGAGCGCTGAACCGTATCCGGCATCAAAGGAGCCGACGGTAGCGTCGGTCTGCTTGAATTTACCGTTTTCCTTGGAGGCGATGGTCAGGTCGGAAACCACATGCAGGGAGTGTCCGCCTCCGGCAGCCCAGCCGTTGACAACGCAGAGCACCACCTTGGGCATGGTGCGCATCAGGCGCTGAACTTCCAAGATGTGTAGGCGCCCGGCGCGGGCCGGATCAATCGATTCGCGAGTCTCGCCCTCGGCGTAGCGGTAGCCGTCGCGGCCACGGATTCGCTGATCGCCACCCGAGCAGAAGGCGTGCCCGCCGTCCTTGGGCGATGGGCCATTTCCGGTGAGGATCACGGTGGCGACGTCGCTGGTCATTCGGGCATGGTCCATCGCACGGTAGAGCTCGTCTACGGTGTGCGGACGGAAGGCATTGCGTACCTCTGGGCGGTCAAAGGCAATGCGCACCGTAGGAAGGTCGCGCACGATCGCGCCTTGTTCATCGCGTTCTACCTGTCGGTGGTAGGTGACGTCGGTGAAATCAAAGCCTTCAACCACGCGCCAACGCGTTGGGTCAAAGACATCGGAAACCTTCGGGGGCAATGCGGAATTATTCAGGCTACTCACCCTATGAATGCTAGTCGGTTTGGTACGGATCTCTAAGAATCTGAAATCTTCGAAGCCTATGACTTTATTATTGAACGAATGGTCGGTAAGTTTAGGTGTTGAGGATCACTTAGTACTTTGGCGCAAGGAGCAAGAAGATGACCGAGGCATTTCTCGTTGGCGGAACTCGCACACCCGTGGGTCGATACGGTGGAGCACTCAGCGCGGTACGTCCAGATGATCTGGCGGCCCTGACCATCAAAAAGCTGGTTGAGGATTCGGGAATTGACCCGGCGGCTATCGATGAAGTCATCCTGGGCAATGCCAACGGTGCCGGGGAAGAAAACCGCAACGTGGCGCGCATGGCAGCACTGCTGGCAGGTCTGCCGGTGAGCATTCCGGGCATTACCGTCAATCGCTTGTGCGCCTCGGGAATGAGCGCCATCACCATGGCCAGCCACATGATTAAAGCTGGTGCAGCAGACGTTGTGATCGCCGGCGGAGTCGAATCTATGTCGCGAGCACCATGGGTAATGGAAAAGCCGGATAAGGCCTTTGCTAAACCGGGCACGGTGTTTGACACCTCGATTGGCTGGCGTTTCACCAATCCGCAGTTCCTCTCCGGCGAACTGTCCCGTGAGGGCAAAGCTACCTATTCCATGCCTGAAACGGCTGAAGAAGTCGCTCGGGTATATGGCGTCAGCCGTGAAGACTGCGACCAGTTTGCTGTGCAGTCTCACCAAAAGGCTATCGCTGCCATCCAAGCAGGGAACTTTGTTGACGAAATCGTTCCGGTGACCGTCAAGCACCGCAAGGGTGAAACTATCGTGGACACCGACGAAGGCCCACGCCCGGGAACCAGCATGGACGTGCTCTCTGGGCTGCGCCCAGTGGTCAAGTCAGGCAGTGTTGTTACCGCGGGTAATGCCTCCTCGCTCAATGACGGGGCCTCAGCCATCCTTGTAGTTTCGGAACGCGCCATCAAGAAGTTTGGCCTGACACCACGTGCTCGCATCATCGACGGACAGGCCACCGGCCTAGAACCCGAAATCATGGGCATGGGTCCGGTCTCCTCCACCCGTAAGGTATTGGATCGTGCGGGGCTGAACATCGGGCAGATCGGCGCCATGGAAATCAATGAAGCCTTCGCCAGCCAATCCTTGGCCAGCATCCGTGAACTGGCGGTAGACCCGCAGATCGTCAACCGTGATGGAGGGGCTATCGCGCTGGGTCATCCACTGGGATCTAGTGGCTCACGCATCGTGATCTCCTTGCTAGGCCGCATGGAACGTGAACTGACTTCGCCTAGCCGCAAATTTGGTGTGGCCACCATGTGTGTGGGTGTTGGTCAGGGCTCGGCCATTCTCTTGGAAGGGGCCTAAGCGTGGAAAATATCAGCGAGCATTTCGAAACCCTACTGGTGGATGAAAGCACGGACCGGATTTGGGTTCGCCTGCACCGGCCAGAGGTACGTAATGCCATTGATCAGGCGATGGTCGATGAACTACACGCGGTGTGCTCATATTTGGAGCGTAACCCAAAGATCCTGATCCTGGCTGGCACACCGGGCCAAGCACCTACCGATGAACATCCGAAAGGTGTCAAAGGGATTTTCGCCTCCGGGGCTGATATCTCCCAATTACGCGAACGGCGACGTGATGACGCGTTGGCTGGAATCAATTCGGGGATCTTTGAGCGTATCGCCAAGCTCCCCATGCCGGTTATTGCCGCCTTGGATGGCTTTGCCCTAGGCGGCGGAGCTGAATTGGCCTATGCAGCCGACTTCCGAATCGGCACCCCGGAGCTTCGTATGGGTAATCCAGAGACCAACCTAGGGATTATCGCTGCGGCCGGTGCGACCTGGCGGCTCAAGGAACTCGTGGGCGAACCGCTGGCTAAGGAAATACTCATGGCCGGTAAAGTGCTCACCGGACAGCAGTGCTTGGACGCTGGATTGATCACCGAATTACATGATGCCGCTGAGTTGGACACCGCGGCGCAAGCGTTGGCTGATCGAATCGCAGCCCAAGATCCATTGGCAGTCCGCATCACCAAGTCGGTGTTCCACGCCCCGCGCCAGGCACACCCGGTTATCGATACCTTGGCACAAGGAATGCTCTTTGAATCCCAAGCCAAGTTTGATCGCATGCAGGCATTTCTTGATCGAAAGAAGAAGTAAGAATGAACGCAGAAAACAGCATGATTCTCACCGGCGACTTACCGCAACGTAGCGGAGTGCTTGGCGGCGGTCGAATGGGAGCTGGCATTGCTCACGCACTGCTCATTAGTGGCAGCAGCGTTGTCGTCGTGGAACGCGACGAGGCATCCGCGCAAGCAGCCTTCGAACGAGTATCGCAGTCAGTGGACAAATCCATTGAGCGCGCCGTAGTCAGTGAATCCAAGAATGAACTGATGCAGCGTTTTAGCGTCAGCACGGACTATGAGCAGTTCTCCGAAACAGGACTCGTTATTGAAGCGGTTCCCGAAATTTGGGAATTAAAAGTCGCCTCATTGCAGGCAGTGGAAAGAGTACTCGATACGCAGGCCGTCCTAGCATCGAATACTTCCTCCCTGTCCGTCAGCGGGCTGGCCAAAGAGCTTAGCCGACCAGAGAAGTTCCTCGGGCTGCACTTCTTCAATCCAGTTCCTGCCTCAACTTTGATCGAGGTAGTCATTGGTGAGCAGACGGACAAGGCGTTGATCGAGGCTTCGCGTGGCTGGGTTCAAGCGCTGAGCAAGACTGCAGTGGTGGTCAATGACGCTCCGGGTTTTGCCTCCTCACGGCTCGGGGTAGCTATCGCCCTAGAAGCTATGCGCATGGTGGAAGAAGGCGTGGCCAGTGCAGAAGATATCGATAACGCTATGGTGCTGGGTTACAAACATCCAACCGGACCGCTAAAGACTACCGACATTGTTGGACTAGATGTACGACTTGGAATTGCCCAGTACCTACACGAGACCTTAGGGGAGCGTTTTGCCCCGCCACAGATCCTCAAAGACCTGGTAGCCGAAGGCAAACTGGGACGAAAAAGTGGCCAAGGCTTCTATAGCTGGTAAACCCTGAGCAGCTGAACCCAAAAATTTCAGTCCCGTCGATCGCTGGAGATCGACGGGACTGAAATCTTATTCTCTGCTAAAACAGATGCCCCAGAAGCGAGGCAAATAGCTCATCAGGATCATGCTCCAAGCCCTTGGAGGCGAACCATTCGCACAGATTCACACAGTCGCGATGCAAGAAGTCCATGCCGTTGGGGTTGCCTGCCAAATCCACGCACTGTGGAACATCGATGACCACTAAGCGCTCGCCGGAGACCAAAAGATTGTAGGCCGATAAGTCGCCGTGTGCCACTCCTAGTTGCGCAAACTTTTCCAAGGCATCAACTAGCTGATCCCACAGGGACGGTAGGCGTGGGTCAAAACGAGAAAGCTGTTGCAGCCGGGGTGCGGCCGCAAATTGATCATCTGGGTCGGCAATGAATTCCATCAGGATTTCGGTACCGTCAATCTGCACCGGATAAGGTACCGGGATGCCTGCTTCGTAACAGCGCAACAAATATGTCCACTCGGCGTTGGCCCATTGCAAGGCAGCGATGTCTCGCCCGTAGGCCGAGTTGTTGCGGATTGCTCGATTGTCACGAGAACGGCGTGCAGAACGACCATCGCTGTAGGCCTGTGAACGACTGAACTGCAGGTGGTCGCGACTGCGGTAGCGTTTGGCTGCCAGTAGGCTCTGCCGCTGCCCGATGGCTCGTTCCAGCAAGAAGACGTCGCCTTCCTTGCCCGTTTTGAGGATGCCTAATTCGGTATCGATTGCCCCGGCATCTTCAATCAGCCACAAAGGATAGGGGCGTGGTCCACGTAAACCCTTCTCAACGAAGGGCCAGGTGGAGAAGCGCTGGCCAGCCGGAGGTTCATCGGTGTGCGATTCATTCCAGACCGGTTTGTGCTTGCGGAACTTGAGTTGTGTTTCGGAATCAGTGCTCGCTGAACGTGTCAGCTGCGCGCTGGTAGAAGATTCTCCCTCAGGAAAATGCATTGGGTGGAGTCCTTAGAAAAAGAGATAAATGACTGGGAACGGCGGTAAACAATCATCGTTACCCCTCCTTCGATAGACTGATTGACTTTTGTCAATGACTAGAACTCTACAACAGGGGATCAATATGTTGCAATGGGAACATGAGCCAGCGTCTGAACTATCGCAAGCAAGTAGGAGACCTGTCGTGGCAAGGGGCGGTGAATGCCCGAGAAATTTGCGGAAACTTTTATCGCATGGGCCGACATGAGTGGGTGAGCGCGCTTGGCTGGCAACAGATGCATGAAGATGGGGTACGCAAAGTTGTCGACTTGCGTAATCCCGCAGAGATCCAGCGGCGTGAACATGATCCAGCTGTCCCCGCGGCGAGTTTGGCCCAAATTGAAATGGTGAACCTTCCGCTAGAAACTTCGGGCAATGAACGCTTTGAGGCTGTTGCCGTGCCCTATATGAACCATACGAACATGTATCAGTTGGTCTGTGAGGAGTTCGGTGATCAACTTCGAGCCGTGTTCGAAAATTTGGCAAACTCGCACGGATCTACGGTGATTCATTGCTCGGCAGGTAGGGACCGCTCGGGGCTAGTTGCCACACTTTTACTAGACCTAGCCGGTTGTGGCGACCAGATTCTGAGACATGACGAACTAGCGGTGCGTGGCATCAATGAGTGGCACCGAGTCTCACCTCGTAAGCATCCCTATGAGCGCTTTCACGAAGCTCGGGAACTGCAAGGCATTATTGACGAACGGGCACAAGCGCTGCGCGAATTCTGCGCTTGGATGGGATCGACGCAGGCGTATTTGGAGCGTCAAGATATGGACCCGAAGGTGATCGAACGCGTGCGTGATTTGGCTCAAAACTCTAGTTGAGTGTACCGAGCTGACGGTGTCACAGATCACTGTCTTCCTGCTATGGTTGATATTAATACTGACCGACCGTTCAGGAAGGAATTCTGTCAATGTCGACAAAACAGATTAGCGCGGTACCCAGCTTTATCGCTGGCCAATGGTGGACTCCCGAATCTGCTGAAGGCACCGAAGTTCGTGATGCCAACACCGGAGAGGTGCTTGCATCGGTAACCAATCAGAAGCTTGATGTCGCCTCAGCTGTTGCCTATGGGCGCGGTACCGGGCACCGTGAGCTAGCTAAGCTCACCTTGCATGAGAGGGCACTTAAGCTCAAAGAACTAGCGCTGTATCTCAATGAGCGACGGAAGGACCTTTACGAGGTCTCCTTCAAGACCGGTGCTACCAAAACTGACTCCATGGTCGACATCGATGGCGGTATTGGGGTGCTCTTTACTTTCTCTTCCAAAGGACGCAGAGAGCTGCCTAATAACAATGTCATTCTTGATGGTCCTACCGAGCCGCTGAGCAAAGATGGCTCTTTTATCGGAACGCACATTTACACCGCAATGAGCGGTGTCGTAGTACAGGTGAATGCCTTTAATTTCCCGGTGTGGGGCATGCTGGAAAAGTTTGCCCCCGCCTTTATTGCCGGCGTTCCAACGATCGTCAAGCCAGCAACCCCTACCGGTTATCTCACCGAGGCTGCGGTGCGAATCATGTTGGACTCTGGCATTCTGCCCGAAGGATCCCTGCAGCTTCTCTCGGGACCTGCTCGCGACATCATGGACCACCTGGATTACCGGGACATGTTTGCCTTTACCGGGTCGGCCGCGACGGCGAACAAACTGAAGTCCCATCCAAATGTCATTGACGGTGCTGTGCGTTTTGCGGCCGAAACGGATTCGCTCAACGCGGCCATTCTCGGTCCAGACGCTGAAGAAGGAAGCGCAGAATTCGACGCTTTCGTCAAAACTGTTGTCACCGAAATGACCAGCAAGGCCGGTCAAAAGTGCACGGCGATTCGCCGCAACATCGTTCCCTCACACCTGGTGGATCCGGTAATTAATGCTATCGGTCAACGTATCGAAGACCGTGTAGTCATCGGTGATCCGCGCGTGGACGGCGTGACAATGGGAGCCATGGCCTCACTTGAGCAACTGGCCGATGTGCGTGCCGCTGTTGAAGACATGTTGGCAGCTGGCGGCGAACTGGGCTATGGACGACTGGACGCACCTGCTGTGCGAGTTGCCCCGGAAAAGGATGCTGTTGCTGAATCGGGGGCGTTCATGTCACCCGTGGTGCTTCGCTGGAATGACGCGCGTAATCCATTGGTACATTCGCGCGAAGCTTTCGGGCCAGTGAGCTCGGTCATCGGCTACGAAAACCTCGAAGAAGCCATCGAATTGGCGGCCATGGGTGCGGGCTCCTTGGTCGCTACCGTGTGTAGTAATGACGCAGAAACGGTGCGTGAACTTACTTTGGGTATCGCGGCCCATCACGGCCGCGTCCACATTCTTAATCGCGAAACAGCACGCTCAACTACGGGGCACGGTTCGCCGTTGCCACACCTTGTTCACGGTGGCCCAGGGCGCGCTGGCGGCGGTGAGGAGCTGGGCGGAATTCGTTCGGTGAAGCACCATATGCAACGTACAGCGGTGCAGGGATCACCGAATATGCTCACCGCACTCAGTGGCGTCTGGCACACAGGAGCACAGCAGCGGTTGGCCGGCAGTGAAAAATTCGGTGGCCAACCACAGCATGTTCACCCCTTCCGGAAATCACTTGAGCAGCTTCGTGTGGGTGACGGATTTGCCTCTGACCTGCGCATGGTCAGTTTGGAAGAGATCAGCGAATTCGCGGAAAAGACCGGCGATACGTTCTACGCCCATACCGACGCCAAGGCCGCAGAAGCTAACCCTTTTTTCCCGGGGATCGTTGCACACGGATACCTCCTGGTGTCGTGGGCGGCCGGGCTATTTGTGGAACCAGCACCGGGGCCAGTGCTGGCTAACTATGGGCTGGAAAATCTACGCTTCATCACTCCGGTCGCTTCAGGGGATTCAATCCGGGTCACGCTAACTGCAAAGAAGATCACCCCGCGTGTGACCGATGAATACGGTGAAGTTGCTTGGGATGCGATCTTGCATAATCAAAATGATGAGATCGTGGCAACCTATGATGTGTTGACATTGGTCGAGAAGCAGAATCTTACTTACGTGAACTTCGGAAACTAGCTCCTCGCGTTCCTGAAGGTGGGCGTCGCAGATGCGACGCCCACCTATTTGCGTCGCGTAGATTCGTTATAAGCAATAATGGAAACGTTTCCAATCTTGATGCGCTCAAGAGGTGCTTTGAAAAAAATTAAGGTCATTTAGGCGTGAAATATTGCTGATTTAAGGTGTTTACAAAAATTGATCTCTTGGCGAAAGTGAAGAAAGCGTTTACAGTTATGTCGCAGGTCACACATTGATGGGGGGGATGCGTGGCTGACTGCTCCGGTGCACAAAAGTTGCACGGTCGGAGCGTAATCATCACATCAAAGGAGCATTTCTGTGGGACTCTTTTCAACACATGCCAAACTAAAACGACGACGTGACAGAGCCTCAGCGGCCAAACCCGGTCTCGCACTCTGCGCTTCGCTAGCGTTGTTGGCTGCCCCATTGTTCGCCGCACCCGCCCAAGGTGCTACACCATCCAACGATGGCAAGGATGTCATCCTTAACCTGTTCCAATGGAACTGGAAATCTGTAGCGCAGGAGTGCAAGTCAAGCATTGCGCCAGCGGGATTTGGCTACGTTCAAGTTTCGCCGCCGGCCGAGCACCTCCGGGGCGCAGCATGGTGGACTTCCTATCAACCCGTGAGCTACAAAGTGGACTCCAAACTGGGCAACCGAGACGACTTCTCAGCCATGGTCAAAAGCTGCAATGACGCTGGTGTAAAAGTCATTGCTGACGCCGTGGTCAACCACATGGCCGGAGCTGGGCAATCAGGAACTGGAACTGCTGGCTCAGCATTTTCGGAGGACAATTTCCCGGAATATTCTGCACAGGACTTCAACGATTGCCGAACCAACATCTCCAATTACTCTGACCGCTGGCAAGTACAGAACTGTCGTCTGGTAGGACTGCAAGACTTGAAGACCTCCAGCAGCTACGTGCAACAAAACATCGCTGACTACCTCGACGATCTCGTCTCACTGGGCGTCTCCGGTTTCCGAATCGACGCATCCAAGCACATTCCCGCAACAGATCTTGAAGCGATCAAATCAAAGATGAAAAACCCGGGTGTCTTTTGGGTCCATGAAGTCATCGGTGCTGCTGGCGAACCCATCCAAGAAAGCGAATACCTAGGCAGTGGTGACTCGTTTGAATTCGACTACGCACGTCAGCTCAAGAGTGACTTCGATTCTCAAATTGCTAACCTGCGATTCATTGGTGACGGCAAACTGACCAGTGACCGTGCCGGCGTGTTCGTGGCCAATCATGACACGGAACGCAACGGCGAAACCATGAACTACAAATGGGGTGCCAAGTATCTTTTGGCCAACGTCTTCATGCTTTCCTGGCCCTATGGCTCCCCATCGGTGTACTCAGGATATTCTTTCACCGATAAAGACGCCGGAGCTCCTGGAGCCAGCGATGCTTCAGTACCTAACGCTAGCTGCGATTCTTCGGCTTGGACCTGCGAACAGCGACAGGACGAAATTACCGGAATGGTCGGCTTCAACAATGCGGTCGGAGACGCAGCAGTGAGCAACTGGTGGGACGATGGGAGCAACCAGATTGCCTTCGGTCGAGGCAATAAAGGTTTTGTTGCCATCAACAACACCGGTAGTTCAACTACCCGTGAATACTCCAGCTCATTAGCCGCCGGAACCTACTGCGACGTCGTCGCCGGTGCCGACTGCTCGCAAAAAATCACCGTAGGATCAGACGGCAAGTTCAACGCGACTGTGCCTGCTTATGGCGCGCTAGCCTTGCACATCGGTGCTCTAGGAGACGGCTCCAATGGCGGGGGAACTGACCCATCCGAAGAACCAGTAGAAGAGGCCTCGGATGTCAGCGTGGCTGTAACCGCAGAAACCACGGTGGGACAGAATATCCGCATTGTTGGAAACCAGACAAAACTAGGCAACTGGAATCCATCTCAAGCACCGCAACTCTCTGCCGTAGGCTACCCGAGCTGGACAGGCACGGTGGACCTTCCTGCCGGGACGAAGTTTGAGTACAAGTACGTCAAATATGACCAGAGTGGAAAGGCTACGTGGGAATCGGGTGGAAACCGGAGCGCCACCGTACAGTCTGATGGGTCGCTGAAATTGAGTGATACCTGGCGTAACTAGCTCCAACGCAAAAGATCCCGTCCATTTTGGACGGGATCTTTTGAGTGAATAACTTACTTCTCGGAGTTGGTGTTGAGCTTGTTCAATGTTGCTTGTTTTGCCTTTTCCAGCGCGAGTTGTTCATCGCTGAGTTCCGCACCAGCAGTTTCGGAAACAACCTTCAGGCCGCGCCACAGATAGAAGCCATAAAGAGCTGCCAATGCGATAAAGACGTACAGGCCGATCATCCCCAGCATTGGGGAGATCATGAAGTAAATAACCAGATCAGCGATAGCAGCTACGGCCAGCAGCAGCCATCCCTCACGCACCCCGCGAGAGATCATGACAAACGATGCAAAGATCGCTGCGTCAGCAAAGTACATGACCCAGATTTCTGGAGTCGCGCTCAAGAAGGTGGAGTTGAACAAGAACGGGCCGAAGCGCAATGCGACCAGCAGGATCAGGCCAACAATCATGCCCACTGCGGACCAGAGGGTCAGGGGAGTACGGGTCACCTCGCGGGTGAACTTGCCGTTCAGTTTGTACTGCGAGAAACGCCAAAGTCCGAAGATTGGTAGCAGCAAGAGTGGGATGCCATAGATCAGTCCGAGCAGGTCAAACTGCAAGGCAGTGATTAGTGGGCCGACAAAAACGGCCAGGATCAGAGTCCACCAACCCAGATCGTTACGGTGTGCCAGCAACACCGCGGAGACGAAAACTAGCAACATACTTGCGGCAGACAGCAGGATTTGAACATAGGAGCTATTGCTGTCAGCAGTAGCCATGAACAGGGTTTGTAAGATGGAATCCACGGTGCTCTTCACTCGATCGGTTGGCAACGGCAGGTGCACGAAGCACCCCTTAGATGCTAGCGGTGATTCCTGTGAGTCCGTGAATCCTGTCAGGGTTGGTTGCAACACAGTGCCAGCTCCCGATAGCTCGAAGGCACCAAGATACGCGCTTCCCCCGTGGAGAGAATGCCGTATCTTGGTGCCTTCCTGCAGTGCTATTTTTGTTCAGAGTGCAAGCCCTTGAACAATAACGAGATGGCCTGTTCCTCAAGCGTATTGGCCTCTATTGGACCATCGACTTTGTACCAATCCACCAGTGAGTTGATCATGCCAAACAACAAACGTGCGGTGCTACGTGGGTCGAGATCTCCGCGTAGCTTGCCATCACGTTGTGCCAGGGTGACTAGTTCAGCAAGCTGACGGTCCATGGCGCGACGACGCTGGAGCGCTTGACGTTCGAGGTCGGTGTTACCGCGCAAGCGGAGCAACAAGGTAACGTACAAACGCTTGCTGATCAGGATTCGAATCGTTGAGCGCAGGAAAAACTCCAAGCGTTCATCGGCACTTCCCGCATGTGACTGCACATCAGCGATCACGGCCTCTAAGGGAATCAGCGCTTCATCCAGAGCTAGGCGCAAGAGATCTTCTTTGGAGGGAACGTGGTGATAAATCGCAGACTTGCTGATGCTCAAACGCTCGGCAAGTTTACCCATCGAGGTCGCGTCATAACCGTATTCGTTGAATGCCTCAACGGCGATGCGCAATACGGTTTCTTGGTCGTATCCTGGGCGACCTCGTTTAGCCGGTCGACTTGCAGTGTCAGTGGTGTCCATGATGTATCGATTATTCCATGTCCCCGCGCGAATTATTGATTACGTAGGTCATAGATGCGCTTGAGTTTACCCATGGAGCGCTCTAACGATTCTGGTTCGAGAATATCGATGGCACAAGAGGAACCAATGTGGATTTTAATTAGCTTGGCCAGTTCCTTGCCACCGATTTCGGCCTGTTCGCGTGAGCTGTCCGACCGGCGCTCCACCTTGACCGCCAATTGATCCATGCGGTCGGGGCGAGTGAGAAGTAGCTGGAAATGTGGAGACAGAGCCGGTACCTTCAAGATCAACTCTTCGATCTGGCTAGGGAAGAGATTTACTCCGCGCAGGATGATCATGTCGTCGCTGCGACCGGTAATGCGTCCCATACGACGGTGCCCTGGACGCGCACTACCTGGCATGAGTCGAGTGAGGTCGTGGGTGCGGTAGCGAATGATCGGCAGAGCTTGTTTTGTTAGCGAGGTAAAGACCAGCTCTCCGTGTTCGCCGTCGCCCAGAACTTTTGACGGATCAAAAGCGTCAATGATTTCGGGCCGGAAGTGGTCCTCCCAGATGTGGCTACCGTCCTTGCGCTCACTGGATTCGCCAGCAACTCCTGGCCCCATGACTTCGGAGAGTCCGTAGATATCGCAGGCATCGATGTTAAACATCTCTTCTAGCTCATGTCGCATTTCTTCGGTCCACGGCTCAGCACCGAGCACGGCAACTTTTAGCGAAGTACTACGTGGGTCGATGCCCTTGCGTTGCATCGCATCGCCAATGGTCAGCAAGTACGTCGGTGTGCAAAGAATGGCATCGGGTGCGAAGTCTTGGATCAGTGAGATCTGCTTATCGGTTTGTCCGCCGGACATTGGGATGACAGTGGCACCGAGTCGTTCGGCAGCTGCATGGGCACCGAGCCCGCCGGTGAACAGCCCGTAGCCGTAGGCGTTGTGAACTTTCCATCCTGGCTTGACTCCAGACAGGCGCAGACACCTAGCACCGAGTTTGGCCCAGTCATCCAAGTCCTGTTGGGTGTATCCCACAACGGTGGGCTTGCCTGTAGTACCAGAGGAAGCGTGGATTCGGGCAACCTCGTGCTGCGGTACAGCGAACATGCCAAATGGGTAGGTTTTTCGCAGGTCTTCCTTCTCGGTGAAGGGGAAGATTGAAAGATCACTGAGTTCTTTAAGGTCGTTCGGGTGAACGCCGGCGGCATCGTACTTTTGCTTGTAGTGAGGCACCTTGTTGTAAGCCAGATGAAGGGTGTCTTTCAAGCGTTCCAGCTGGATCGATTCGATCTGATCACGGCTCATGGTTTCTTCGTTGTCGAGCGGATTTGGCAGCTCAACACGGCGGGAGGTCTCAGACATGCTCGAACTTTCGTCAGAAATTGAATGGGGGATTAGCTATTTTTGGGCTTTGGCACGGTGCGTGAACGGCCACGGAATTCTGCAATGACTTCCGTCGACCCGTCCGTACCCTCTTGGGTTACGGTGATGTCGTAGAGTCCGCTACGTCCTTGTTGCGAAACTCGGGTGCCGGTGGCGGTAAGCTTTCTGCCCAGAATTGCTGGTTTGAGAAAATTGATATCGGCTCCGGAAGCCACAGTGATGGTTTCCTCGGAACCTTCAACCGCATTGCAGCTCATGGCGAATGCGGTGTCGGCCAAGGTGAAGATCATTCCGCCGTGACCAATGCCGAAGCCGTTGAGCATTTCATCTCGCAGTTCCATGGAGATTACGGCGTGACCTTCACGAGCTTCGATCACTTCGATGCCTAGCCATCGGGCAGTCGCGTCATCGCGGAGAATCTCGTGAGGTAGCGGCTCTTCTACTTGAGTATTGGTCATCATTGTCCTTCGCCGATTTATTTACCGAACGATCATTAGGTAATAACAAAATGTGAGCTAAGTCAAGTTATTTAGACTTGGGCCTTGCTATGTTGCGAACGGCAGCACGACGAAACTAGGAAGAGAAAAGACGAGCGTGTAAGGCAAGGATGAATGGTTCCTTGATTCGGTTGTAGTCCATGACCAAAGCATCCTGGCCATCGGTGGCAGTAATCTGGGCTGCGGCTTGACGCTTCACCGAAGCATAAGCAGCTCGGTCTGACTCATTACGACGCAAATGATCTCTGAAAATCATCATTCGTAAGTACTCGGGGCTACCGGCTGAAAACACATGAATATTCGCCTCTGGAAGCGCTGAGGTAACCGATGGCTTAAACATCCGATGTGCGTACCAGCCGGGTTCGCGATGCCAAAAAATGAGACCGGCAGTGTGTAACGCTGGCGCGTAGCTAGACTCATCATTGGCGTCGAGAACTACAAGGGTGATGTCAATGAGTGGTTTGGCAGGAAGACCTGCCACCGAGGTTGAACCGGTGTGCTCCACTGCCAGTGCTTGTTCGCCTAAGGCGGTGGAAATCAGATCCGCAAGAGTCTCAAAATCATGGACCCAGCGACTTTGCGGTTCTTCGATACGAATATTTCCGCGCGTCAGTTGACCTCCGACCGCTTCGTATTCTGGATCTTCGTCCGGCTGGGAGCGCAGCAGCGGGTAGTACGGCAGTGTGCACAGGTACCGAGCGATACCGGGCCAGCGCCGGTCCTGTGAAGAGTCCGAAATGACGCACCCCAGTGCACGGTAGAAGTCGATGGCATCCGCATCCGTGGTTGCCCATACGCTCTTTTGATAAATATCGCGCAGCTGATGCACTAATGCTCGACCAAGTCCACGACGATGAAAATCTGGTAACACCGCAAGGTAGTGAAGGCACAACGAATACTTGTCGCTGTGCTGGAAAACGGCCAATGCCGTGATGCTGCCATCCGGAGCAAAGCAGGCTATCGCTTCGTGCCGCTGGCACTCATCGAGTAGTTGTTCTAAAGCCTGCTCATCAATGGGGTCAGCGGCCAGCACCAGCAAATGGCGTATCGCAGGATCATCACGGTAGTCCTTGATACTTATATGGTGCATGGCCGCTGAGTTCCTTTCTGGCAAATCAGATCAGTTCAGTGCATCCCAATGCGTCAAGCGCGAACGCGTAGTCCCACGCGCGCGACTTCCAAGACTCATAGCGACCTGAGGCGCCACCATGACCGCCATCCATTTCCGTCTTGAGTACGATCGGGGCATCACCGGTTCCAACTTCGCGAAGTTTGGCCACCCACTTGGCCGGCTCAACGTACAGCACACGGGTGTCGTTCAAAGAAGTCACGGCGGCAATCTTCGGATAAGCCTGTTCGGTGACATTTTCATACGGCGAATACGACTTCATGTAGTCGTAGACTTCCTTGCTTTCAATCGGGTTACCCCATTCTTCCCATTCCAAAGCCGAGAGCGGCAGCTCTGGGTCAAGGATTGAGGTCAGTGCATCAACGAATGGAACCTGAGCGATGATTGCGGTGTACAGCTGAGGGGCCATATTGGCGATGGCACCCATCAGCAGTCCTCCAGCGGATCCGCCTAGTGCCACTACGCGCTGTGGATCAGCGACACCTGAATCAATCAGGTATTTAGTTGAGTCAATGAAGTCGGTGAACGTGTTTTTCTTGTGAAGCTTCTTGCCCTTCAAATACCAGTCACGACCTAGCTCTCCACCGCCACGTACATGGACGATGACAAAAACAACTCCGCGATCCAAAACGCTTAGGCGTGGAATGCCAAAACCTGGATCCATGGATGCTTCGTAGGAACCATAGCCATAGATCAATACCGGCTGCGGCACCGAGGTATCCAGATCTGCGCGACGCATGACGGTCAATGGAATCTTGGTCCCATCCGCAGCGGTGGCCCAGTCCCGAGTAGATACATACTTGCTCGCGTCGAAGTTGTTCACCGGGGTCTGCTTACGCAGCACCAAGCTCTGGTCCTGTAGCCACAGATCATAGACCCGCGCTGGGGTGAAATCAGCGGTGTAACTGATCCGAATCAATGGGGCATCAAGTTCAGCAAAAGTAGGCGATGCGGTGAATAGCTCATCGTCAAACTCTGGTTCGATCGGGGTACCCTGTTGCTGCGTACCTAGTCCTTCTAGGGGCAATAATTGAACCCGCTCGCAGGTATTACGACGGACCGAGAGCACCACGTGGGAACCGGTAAGGATGGTTCCTTCGATCTTCACGGTGTCTTCATGGGCCACCACCGTCTGCCACTGCTGCGGGATGGTGTCTTTGCCCAACTGATCAAGGTTAACCAACGACACCATATTGTTTGGTGCTTCAAAGTCGTGGGTGATTAGTGCCTGACCCGAAGCAGGCATCAGATCGATACCGTGTAGCAAACGCAACTCACGAGGTACTAACAAGCTGACCGATGCGGTGTCGTCGGTCAAATCCAGCATGCTGGTCTCCGAGTACTCAGAGTTACCGCTGGAGATCATCAGGGTCTTGTGATCCGGGCTCAAATCAAAGCCGAGCCACATTCCTGGGTCATTTTCTTCAAAGATCAGCTGGTCTTCGGACGCGTCGGTGCCCAAGCGGTGCGCGCGAATCTGGTTCGGCCGCCAAGTCTCGTCCACCACTGTATAGAACACAGTTGCAGAGTCCGGCGAGAATGCCAGACCATAAAACACGCCCTCGATGGTATCGGGCAGCAATTGCCCGGTGCTTAGGTCTTTGATGTAGAGGGTGAAACGCTCATCGCCTGCGTTATCGACGCAGTAGGCCAAGAGGTTTCCTTCTTCATTCAGCGCCATGCCACCCAAGGAGAAGAATGGCTGACCTTCCGCCAGCGCATTGCCATCAAGCAAGACTTCTTCGGCCGGAAGGCTGTGCTGCGGGTCAATCACTGGGGGAGTCCAGTCCGCTATTGGGTCCGAAGATTCGTTGGCCTTAACGCGGCACTGCACGGTGTATGGCTTGCCTTCGGCCGAGCGTGTGAAGTACCACCAGCCGCGTCGGCGAACCGGTACCGAGAGGTCGGTTTCTACCGTGCGTGATTTGATTTCGCCGAATAGGTCTTCGCGTAGAGGCTGCTGATCTGCCGTGATTACGTCGGTGTACTCGTTCTCGGCATTGAGATAATCGATGACTTCCGGGCTGCTCTTCTCTCGTAGCCATTCGTAGTTATCGATGAAATCATCACCGTGAAAACTGCGGGTGGTGGGGCGCTTGGCTGCGACGGGAGGATTCTTAATCAACGATGCATCAGTCATACCCCTATTCAATCTCACCGTGAGTGGTTGTGGGCACTGGCTATGCTCAGCGCGGACAGATCGTGGTCGAGTTGGGTTACCACTGGGTCAAGAACCGGTGCCAATACTTCCAGCCTGACCCTATTGCGCCTAGGCTTGCAGGAATAGGAAGTTATCTACAACGTGGGCCACTCGCCCCTCAGTTTGAGAAAGCGATCATCAGTGAAAAATAAACAGAGAGTTGCCCGCCACGGGCGCCTGAGTCGATGGGTTGCCGCGGCAGCCATCGGTTTGATGGCTTTGGTCATCGGTGCGCCGTCGGCCATGGCCCAAGGCAATGAAAAGGTCGACGGCCAAACTTACGTCATCGGCACGGACACTACCTTCGCACCTTTCGAATTCCGTCAGAATGGGGAACTGACCGGCATTGACATGGACATCTTGCAAAAAATTGCGGATGACCAAGGTTTTAAAGTTGAGGTTCGATCCCTTGGCTTCAATGCTGCACTTGCTGCCCTGTCCTCTAACCAGGTGGACGGCGTGATTGCAGGTATGTCGATTACCGATGAGCGTAAAGAAATTTACGACTTCTCGGAGCCGTACTTCGAATCCGGGGTACAGATGGCCGTTGCTAAAAACAACGATGACATCAAGGCCTACGAGGATCTCAACGGCAAAACCGTTGTTGCTAAAACCGGCTCTGAAGGTGAAACCTATGCCAAGTCCATTGCTAAAAAATATGGATTCACGGTCAAGTCCCTAGACCAGTCGGCCACCATGTATGAGTCGGTGAAGGCCGGTTCAGCCGTAGCAGTGTTTGATGATTACCCGGTGCTGGCCTACGGCATCGCTCAGGGCAACGGGCTGAAGACCGTCACCGATAAGGTGCCAGGCGGCTCTTATGGTTTCGCCGTGAATAAGGGCAAAAATACCGCCCTATTGGCAGCGTTCAACGACGGTCTTGCGGAGATGAAGGCCAATGGTGAGTACCAGGAGATCCTGGACAAGTACCTTTCTGATCCTAGCGCTTCGACCCCAGGCAACTTCTTTGACCTAGCAGCCAAGTCCTTCCCAGCGTTGATGACTGGTCTGTGGCACACACTGTTGGTTACTGCGATTTCCTTCGCGATCGCGATGGTGTTGGGCCTAGTCTTCGGCTTCATGAAGCTCTCGGGCAATATCGTACTTCGCGGTATCGCTACGACATTTGTGAACATCTTCCGCGGTACCCCGCTGTTGCTGTGGGCCTTCATGTTCTACTTCGGTCTGCCGCAGCTGACCGGCTGGGAAATCTCCGTCTGGACCGCTGGTGTGCTGACCTTGTCGCTGAACGCTGGCGCTTACGTTGCTGAAATCGTTCGCGGTGGCATTCAATCCGTGGATCCAGGACAGTTGGAAGCCTCTCGCTCCCTGGGCCTTGGCTATGGCAAGTCCATGCAAAAGGTTGTGGTTCCGCAGGCCTTCAAGATGATGACTCCATCTTTGATCAACCAGCTGATCATCAGCCTCAAGGACTCCTCGTTGCTGTTGGCCATTGGCTTTGGTGAACTGCTCTACCAAGGTCAGCAGATCTACGCAGCAAACTTCCGTGTTACCGAAACCCTGATCATCGTGGGTGTCATTTACTTCATTGCCATCATGGCCCTGACCAAGTTGGCTAACTACGCCGATCGGAGGTTCAACAAGTGAGCGCCGTAACCGAGCAAAGCTCTCAGCTAAAGATCCAGGTGAAGGACCTACACAAGTCCTTCGGATCAAATAACGTACTTAAAGGTATTGATCTGGATATCCGTGAAGGTGAAGTAGTGTGCGTGATCGGGCCCTCGGGTTCCGGTAAGTCCACGCTACTGCGTTGTCTGAACAAACTGGAAGACATCACCTCCGGCCAGGTGATTGTGGATGGTTTTGATGTCACTGATCCCAAGGTGGATATCAATGAGGTGCGCCGCCATGTAGGAATGGTGTTCCAGCACTTCAACCTCTTCCCACATATGACCGTTGCGGAAAACATCATGTTGGCTCCCGTGGAGCTCAAGAAGATGGATAAGGCGCAGGCGCGGACACGTGCGCTGGAACTTCTTGAACGCGTTGGGCTTAAGGACAAAGCGAATGCTCGTCCGGCTTCGCTCTCGGGCGGTCAGAAGCAGCGCGTAGCGATTGCCCGTGCGTTGGCCATGGCTCCAGGGATCATGCTCTTTGACGAAGCAACTAGCGCCCTTGACCCTGAGATGGTTGGCGAGGTGCTTCAGGTGATCAAGGAACTAGCCGATTCAGGCATGACCCTAGTCTTGGTGACCCACGAGATGGGCTTTGCCCGCGAGGTCGGTGACCGCGTGATCTTCATGGCTGATGGCGTGGTCTGCGAACAGGGTGAACCGGAACAACTCTTTGGCAATCCACAGCAAGAGCGTACTCGCGACTTCCTGTCGAAGGTGCTGTAGGGCTAAAAACCGCAGAAAATCAATACCGCGCTTCTCGAACTGGCATCATGCTGGATTCGAGGGGCGCGGTTTTTCGTGACCAAGGTTACCGATTTAGCGCGAGAATGTACTTGAAGCTTCAAGTTGATCCGCATAGTGTGGTGTAGGAAATCGAGCAGGAAGACCCCTGACCGGCTGACGTTTCTGAGGAGCTAGATCTTGAATAATCTGGAAAATAATCCCCGCCTACTTGCCGCTGCGCAGAGCGTTTTGCGCCTTGCTATCGGATTTCTATTTGCCGCCCACGGGTGGCAAAAGTTCTCCCAATTCACCATCGACGGAACCACTGCCAGCTTTGCTCAGATGGGTGTGCCCGGGGCAAGTTTCATCGCCCCGGTGGTGGCAACACTTGAATTGGTTGGAGGTATCGCACTGATCCTGGGAGTTGCAACCCGCATCTTCGGCGCCTTGCTGGCGCTGGATATGGCTGGAGCAATTGTGCTGGCTCATGCGCAGAATGGCGTTTTTGTCGCCAACGGTGGATTTGAGCTTGTACTGGCCCTCGGTGCAGGCGCGCTGGCGCTGGCCTTGATGGGTCCAGGTCGTTGGGCCGTGGATCATTTGATTTTTGGTCGCAAGCGCGCAAAGCGTGCAGCGGTCAGCGCCTAGTCTTAGGGCGCTAATACAAAACCCCAGGGCGAGATCCCTGGGGTTTTGTTGTACCTTGCGCAGTTCATGTTGACGTGACTCAAGCCACTCTGACATACTGAACGAACGGTCAGTATGTAATTTGTTTTCGAAGAGGTGAACCCATGGCACCGAGTGCGTCGCAGGAATCGGGACTCAGCGCTGTTCCAAGCTACGAAGAAGAGCAATCCCAAGCTCGTTTTGATGCCTTGATCGGCAAGGACTCGCGCGTGGAACCACGCGATTGGATGCCAGAGGCCTACCGAAAAACGTTGACTCGCCAAGTCTCACAGCATGCCCACTCCGAGATCATCGGTATGCAACCTGAAGCCAACTGGATTACGCGCGCACCATCGCTGAAGCGCAAGTCCATTCTGATGGCCAAAGTTCAGGATGAGGCTGGGCACGGGTTATACCTTTACTCGGCCGCCGAGACATTGGGAACCAGCCGAGACGAACTGAACGATCAGTTGCTGACTGGCCGTGCAAAGTACTCGTCCATCTTTAACTACACCGCGCGCTCATGGGCAGATATGGGAGCGATCGGCTGGCTCGTAGACGGGGCCGCCATTGCAAATCAGGTGCCATTGTGCCGCGCTTCCTATGGTCCCTACGGGCGCGCGATGGTGCGTATCTGCAAGGAAGAATCTTTCCACCAGCGACAAGGATTTGAGATCCTGCTTGCGCTCTCGCGTGGAACCGAAGCACAGAAAAAGATGGCTCAAGATGCCATCAACCGCTTCTATGAACCATCGTTGATGATGTTCGGTCCGCCGGATGATCAGTCACCCAACTCGCAACAGTCCATGGCCTGGAACATCAAACGGTTCTCCAATGACGAATTGCGCCAACGCTTTGTTGGCATGATTGCCGAACAGGTCAAGGTACTGGGGATGACCTTGCCAGATCCGGAACTGCACTTCGACGAAGAGAAGAAGCAGTGGATCCACAAGGATCTGAACTGGGACGAATTTATGAACGTCATCAAGGGCAACGGCCCAGCTAACTCCCAACGACTAGAACGTCGCCGCGAAGCGCACCGTGAAGGTGCTTGGGTTCGTGAAGCTGCATCTGCCTACGCCGCAAAACAAGCACAAAGTGAGGTTGCCTAGGATGAGCCAACAAAACAACTGGCCTCTGTGGGAAGTATTTGTCCGTTCCTCCCGAGGACTCTCGCATGTGCACGCCGGATCTCTGCATGCACCTGATGCACAGATGGCCGTGCGCAACGCCCGCGATCTTTACACCCGACGCAACGAAGGCGTTTCGCTCTGGGTTGTGAAGTCCAACGACATCATCAGCTCTGACCCAGATGAAAAAGATTCCTTCTTTGAATCCCCACAGGGCAAAGACTACCGTCACGCCACCTATTACAAAGCCAGTGAAGGAGTGAAGCATCTGTGAAGCATGAAGAATTGGATGCAGAGCTCGACAGCTTCGGCGACGCACTAGCCTCGGCAACGCGAGTGACTCCGGGCAATGCACTTCGGCCAGAAGACATTGCCGTGAACGGGCAAGCACCCAGCGAACAAGTTGCGAAGTACGCGCTAACGCTCGGGGATGACTCACTGATCCTGGCTCAACGCCTGGCGCACTGGATTTCACGCGCCCCTGAGCTTGAAGAAGACGTCGCCCTGGGTAATATCGCTCTAGATATTCTCGGACATGCGCGTTCGTTCCTCACTTATGCCTCACTAGCGTGGGGCAAAACCGAAGATGACTTAGCGTACTGGCGAGAGGAAGAAGAATTCACTTCGCTGTGGATCGTCGAGCAACCCAATGGGCACTTCGGGGTCACGATTATTCGCCAGCTGATCGTTTCAATCTTCCAGCACCTGCTCTACCGAGAGCTCACCGCCTCGACTGATGAAACCTTGGCAGCTATCGCGGCCAAAGCGGTCAAGGAAGTTGACTATCATCGCGACCATGCGACCGCGTGGACCATCCGTTTGGGGCAGGGAACCGAGGAATCGGCGGAAAAGATGCGTCATGCGCTAGAAATTCTCTGGCCATACGTCGATGAAATGTTCCGCGACGAACAGATCCACCAAGATTTGGAAGGTGTGGCTGTATTGCCATCGACCCTTCGCCAGGCTTGGGATGAACAAATCGGAGCTGTGCTGACCGAGGCGGGTTTGCAGATTCCGGCTACCGGGCAAGCGATGGCCCATGGTCGAATCGGTGAACACTCCGAACATTTGGGTTATCTGCTCGCTGAAATGCAAGTACTGGCACGTAAACATCCCGGCGCCACCTGGTAACTACTGATCACTTCCTGAGAGGGGGAGCAGTCTTGAACAAACTTGTTTCTGAAACCAACGAGCTGTTCGCCATCGCTGCGAAGGTGAACGACCCGGAGATCCCAGTGCTGTCCATCGCGGACCTAGGGATTTTGCGAGACGTCACCGTCACTGAAGATGGCGCGGTGCAAGTGGTTATCACCCCTACATATTCGGGATGTCCAGCAATGGACGTGATCAGTGAAGATCTCCATTCCACTTTTAGGGATGCCGGATATCAGAAAGTCGAGATCAAGCTGGTGCTCACACCAGCTTGGTCTACGGACTGGATGAGCGAAGAAGGCAAACAAAAACTGGAAGCGTATGGGATCGCTGCCCCTACAGGTCGTGCTCACGCTGGCCGGATCACCTTGGGCATGAGTGTGAAATGCCCTCGTTGCCATTCACTCAATACCCGTGAGCTCGCCCGATTTGCTTCCACCTCCTGTAAAGCGCTCTACACCTGTAAAGACTGTCTAGAGCCCTTCGACTACTTCAAGGTACTGTCATGACCGAACAACTTTCCTCCACCCGACGTAGGGCTTCCTTTCACCGGCTGACCGTCAGCAATGTGCGGCGCCTGACCAAAGACTCCATCGAAGTAACCTTCGCTATTCCTGCGGAACTGAGCGATGAGTATGACTACGTCGCAGGACAGTACGTGGCATTGCGTAAAAAGCTACCCAACGCCGAGGGCGAATTGGTGGAACTGCGTCGTTCCTACTCAATCTGTGCTGCACCCAATGGGCAGGAGATCAAGGTAGCTATTAAGCGCGATCTTGGTGGCCTGTTCTCCACCTGGGCCAATGAGCAGCTGGCCTCCGGGGATGAAATCGACGTGATGAGTCCGGCCGGCGCTTTTATTTCCAAGCACAAGCTGACTGAGATTAATGACCCCTCCAGTATCGACACAACGAGTCAAGACCGATTTGTTGCAGTCGCTGCCGGATCAGGAATCACTCCGGTCTTAGCTATTGCGCGCACGATTCTTGAAGCGAACGAGCACAGTCGCTTCGACCTGATTTATGCCAACAAAGCCGCCATGGACGTGATGTTCTTAGAGGAATTGGCAGACCTCAAAGATCGGTATCCATCACGAATGGCGTTGCACCATGTGCTTAGTCGTGAACAGCGTATCTCGCCATTGCTTTCCGGACGCATAGATGCAGACAAACTCAACTCGTTGCTCACCAATGTCCTGCAGGCAGCCAGCGTTGACGAATGGTTCTTATGCGGACCTTTCGAGCTAGTTCAATTGGTCAGAGATCAGCTCACCGCTTTAGAAGTGCCAGCTCAGAAAGTACGTTTTGAGCTATTTACCACCGGTGAACCAACCAAGCCGCAAGGACATATCGGCAGGCCGGTCGTGGTGGACGAGAATGAGGAAAGCTATGAAATTAGCTTCAATCTGGATGGCCTCAAGGGTGAAGTTACTTCCCCCGTGCGTGCCAATGAAACGGTATTGAACGCTGCACTTCGCGTTAGACAAGACGTGCCTTTCGCCTGCGCAGGCGGTGTGTGCGGAACATGTCGTGCCAAGGTGACCTCGGGATCAGTGACCATGGCGGAGAACTACGCACTTGAGCCTGAGGAAGTTGACGCTGGATATGTGCTCACCTGCCAGTCTCATCCAACCAGCGAAAAACTATCCGTCGACTTTGACGCGTAGGGAAGTTAGGCAGAACTGATGATTGAACTGATAATTGCGGAATCGATTGCGAGGATAACGCTCAACGCCCCGCAAAAAATGAACTCGCTGAATGTGGCAGCACTCGAAGAGTTGTCCGTGGCCTACGACAAAGCAGCCGCTGGTGTCGCCGATGGTAGTGTCAGGGCGTTGGTTCTCACCGGGGCTGGGAGGGGCTTTTGTGCGGGCCGAGATATTTCCGCCGTGAATCCGGCAGATGATGATGTCATTGGGTACTTGGGTGGCGCGGTGCAGCCATTGCTGGAAAAAATGTCGAACTTCCCGGCGCCGACCTTTGCCTTGGTTCAGGGCGCGTGTCTTGGGGTGGGATTGGGCTTGGCTATCGCCACTGACGTGGTGTACGTGGCCGATAATGCAAAAATTGGTTCTCCCTTTGCCAATCTTGGAGCGACATTAGACTCGGGAGGTCATTGGCTTTTCACCGAGCGACTTGGAGCGCATCGAACCCTGGACATGATCTACACAGCAGAACTGATCTCTGGCGCTGAAGCGGTCAGGTCAGGCCTGTTCTCCCGTTCCTTCCCAGCAGAAGAGTTGGTTGAGCGCGGCGAAGAGATGATTAGCAAAGTAGCGCTGGGGGCGACCCAAGCCTTTGTTGAATCAAAGCATTTGGTTCAAGAAATTCGGGATCATCGTGTTGGTCTGTGGGCTTCGATGAACAACGAAAACCGTGCACAAGCAGCCTTATGTGATACCCCCGACTACGCCGAAGGTTTCAAATCCTTCCAAGAGAAACGACCACCGGTCTTCTGCGGGAAGAAATAAAAAAGCCCACCTGCTCCACGCTTCGCTAAATCCGAAGCCGCTGAGGAGGTGGGCCGCTTGCGTTCTAGCGAGTGTCCGTATCTTCAAATATCAGGTGCGTCTGTGTATCCAACACCGTAGGCAAGGCCTGTAATTCTTCAAAAACTACGCGGCGTAAGTCCAAATTGTCCTTGGCCCGCACTAGTAGAATCACGTCAAAGTTTCCTCCAACCAGACCAATGTGCTGCACTTCGGGGATGGACGCTAGATGGTCACGCAACTCCCGCCAGGAATGCTGACGTAGCTTAAGCGTGACGTAGGCGCTGGCTTTCAACCCAGCTTTCACCGGGTCGACAACGGCCGTATAGCGAGTGATTACCCCAGCGTCTTGCAGCTTGGCAATACGCGAATAAGCGTGGGCGCGCGAGACATGAACCTTCTGCGCAACGGTCGTCACTGACTGGCGACCGTCTTTGGTGAGCTCGGCCAAAATGGCGCGGTCAACCTCATCCAGTTTTAACTCCGCTTCCGCGGTCATGACTCTCCTTATCGATGTGTCTGACGGCTCAGGCCAAAACACATTTTTGTGAAACGATTCGTCTACGAGTATACGTATCTGAATCACAACTTTCCACGATTTAACCGCGGGCTGGATACGGAATGCAATCCATACGCATAATTAGTTACAAATGATATTGGGTGAACTGGGTCACAAGGGCGTGTGCCTGAGAGGACAGTCCAAAAGCAGGAAGGTGGGAGAACATGAGTGCGGAAGCAACCTCTGGACGCATCTCTGAAGTCAGCAAGAAATTCGGTATTACTCCCGAAGATTACATGTTGCCAGCTAGGCACATGATCAACCTATTAAATCCAGACGGGTCACTCCGTCCGGAGAATGAGCAGGGAACCGAACCTGGTCATGAGTATCCGTTGCCGAGCCCCGCTCGACTCATGGAAGCATACGCGGCACTGGTGAAGGGGCGTCGAGTCAACGACCAAAACTCTGCACTGGTCCGTCAGGGGCGCATGGCTGTCTACCCATCAAGCCATGGTCAAGAGGCCTGCCAGGTTGCTGCGGCCTTGTGCTTGGGGGAGAACGATTGGCTGTTCCCCACCTATCGAGACACCGTGGCAGTCTTGACCAAGGGCGTTGCACCAATGGAAGTCATGACGAGCTTCCGCGGCGAATGGCACTGTGGCTACGATCCCAAGGCCTACAAGTGTGCACCGATGTCCACTCCGTTAACTACCCAGTTGCTTCACGCGGTCGGCGTTGCTCACGCTGCCAAGCTCAGGGGAGAAGACACCGTTGTAGTTGCCATGTGTGGTGACGGTGCTACCAGTGAAGGCGATTTCCACGAAGCATTGAACTTCGCTGCGGTGTTCAACCTGCCGGTGATTTTCTTTGTACAAAACAACAAATATGCCATTTCCGTTCCGCTCTCGCAGCAAAGCGCCGCCCCCTCTCTAGCGCATAAGGCGGTGGGATACGGAATGGCCGGTGAGCGCGTTGATGGCAACGACCTCATGGCGCTGATGGCCATCATGACTCGCGCAGTACGTATGGCACGCGAGGGTAATGGACCGTTGCTCATTGAAGCTCACACCTATCGCATGCAAGCGCATACCAACGCGGATGACGACAAGCGCTACCGTGAGGACTCAGAAGTTCAAGGCTGGATCGCCAAAGACCCGGTCACTCGCATGAAGGCCTACTTGGAAGACGCCGGACTGCTTACCGATGCTGCGCTAAGCACCATCGCTGAAGACGCAGAAGTAGTTGCCAAGGCCCTGCGCGACGGCATGAACCAGGATGCTAATACTGATCCGCGTGAACTCTTCGAGCACGTTTATTCCGTTAAGAGCACTCAGCTCACCGAACAGCAAGCGTTGCTTGTTGACGAACTAGACCGCGAGGAGGCCTAGAATGACTGCCACGACATCGCGAGTTAATCCCAACGTTAGCGCCGCAACCGCACGTGCTGCGGCCAAGGCTGCTAACGAAAACCAGCCCGTCACTTTCGGCAAGGCACTGAATACCGCGCTGGCTGATTCTCTGGTCGCGGATGACTCTGTAGTTATTTTTGGTGAGGACGTAGGAACCCTTGGCGGGGTCTTCCGTATTACCGACGGGCTCACCGCCCGCTTCGGACCGGAACGATGCTTCGATACGCCACTGGCCGAGTCCGGCATCGTCGGAATGGCAGTGGGCATGGCCATCAACGGTATGCGCCCGGTCATTGAAATGCAGTTTGATGCTTTTGCTTACCCGGCCTTCGAACAGGTCGCCTCGCATGTTGCCAAAATGCGCAACCGCACCCAAGGCAAGCTGAGCCTGCCGATGGTTATTCGAATTCCTTATGCCGGCGGTGTCGGCGGGGTAGAACACCACTGCGATTCATCCGAAGGATATTACGCACACACCCCAGGGCTCAAAGTCTTCACGCCATCTTGCGTTGAAGATGCTTACCTGATGCTGCGTGAAGCGATCGATTCTGATGATCCAGTGGTGTTCTTTGAACCAAAGAAGCTCTACTGGTCCAAGGAACAAGTGGATCTTGAACAGCTGGCCCGGGATTACGACGCGAAAAAGAGCGCAAAGACTGAAGGTCAAGCCCGCATCGCCCGTGCAGGTAGCGACGCAACTTTGATCACCTACGGACCCAGTGTCTCCACGGCACTTGAAGCTGCAAAACTGGCCGCCGAAGAAGGCATCAACCTTGAAGTTGTTGATGTGCGAAGCATTGTGCCTTTCGATGACGATATGGTTTGCACCTCGGTGCGCAAGACTGGTCGCGCGATTGTCATCGCGGAAGCTCAAGGCTTTGCATCGGTAGCTAGCGAAATCGTGGCCCGTGTCCAAGAACGGTGCTTCCATTCTTTGGCTGCGCCGGTGTTGCGCGTGACTGGATTTGATATCCCATACCCGGCACCAACTTTGGAAAAGTTCCACCTGCCCAGCGCTGAACGAATTCTCGACGCTGTTGATCAACTCCAGTGGGAGGCGTAAATGAGTATCAAGACTTTCCTATTGCCTGACCTCGGTGAAGGGCTAACTGAGGCGGAACTTGTCCGTTGGATGGTTGCGTCCGGGGATAGCGTTGCCGTGGACCAGCCCATTGCTGAAGTTGAAACTGCCAAATCCTTGGTGGAAATACCATGTCCTTTTGAGGGAGTGGTCTCAACCCTTCACGGTGAAGCCGGGCAAATGATGCTGGTGGATGAGCCGTTCATCTCTGTGAACACTGGTGGCACCGGCGCAGTGTTTGATCAGGAGTCGGCCGGCGAGCGCGCGCAGTCCTACCGCGAGGAGGAGCTGGCAGGAACCCAAACGCCTAAGGATGATGCTGCGGTTGCTGGCGCTGGAGAGCAAGAGGATGAAGGTAGCGGCAATGTTTTGATCGGCTATGGGACTGGTTCAGCTCAACGGAAAACTAGCCGGCGACGTAAGCCACGTGGCCAAGGGGCAGGGGCAGCGGCCACGGTCCAGAGCCCGGTTGAAGCTGTCCGTGTCATCAACCCGCTGGTTCGTAAGCTAGCCCGCGAGCATGCAGTGGATATTTCCACAGTTCAGGGGACAGGTCCCGAAGGGCTGGTCTTGCGTACGGATGTCCAAGCGGTAATCTCCGGGACAAGTGAACAGAATATCCAGCAAAGTCCTCCTTCTGAACCAAATGTTGTCAGCTCTTCGACGAAGCCGGATGACTCCTCGAACACTGCAGACACGGATACACGTACAGGATTGCCAGTGGCTTCCTCGCAGGTTCTTTCAGGTGTACGTAAAACTATTGCTAACGCGATGAGCACCTCTCGCCGCGAAATTCCTGAAGCGACCGTCTGGGTGGATGTAGATGTCACAAAGCTGTTGAAACTGCGTTCAAAGATCAAAGAATCTGAAGCCCAGGCACCAAGTGTCATGGCGTTGATTTCGCGTTTCGCGGTGGCAGGGTTGCAACGCTTCCCAGAGCTGAGTAGCCGTATCGATATCGAAGGCGATGGAAGTCTGCGCCATACCGTGTTTGAGGGAGTGAATCTTGGATTCGCTGCTCAGACCGAGCGCGGACTAGTGGTCCCCAACGTACGGGATGCCCACAAATTGAACGCGCAGGAGCTTTCGGCAGAGTTTGCTCGACTCGCTACAGTTGCCAGGGAAGGCAAAGCTGGGATCTCAGATTTGTCAGGTAGCACCTTCACCATCAATAACTATGGGGTGTTCAACGTTGATGGTTCAGCTGCGATCATCAATTATCCGGAGGCTGCAATTCTGGGGCTGGGACGGATCATTGAGAAACCGTGGGTGGTCAATGGAAAACTCAAGGTTCGTTCCATCTGTGAGCTGACGCTGAGCTTTGATCACCGTGTCTGCGATGGCGGAACCGCTGCTGGATTCTTGCGGTTTGTCGCTGACGCAATGACCGATCCTCAACGCGCATTGATTGCGCTGTAGTTAGTATTTCATTGATGCCCGTCGAACCTGTTGGTTTGGCGGGCATCATCCATATTGCTGATATTTCATTGGTTCTTGGTTATTTGTTTCCTAGTCATATCCGTATTGATAGGATCAAATGATAAGTATTTTGGTGCTCGGCGAACGATGAAGGACAGGTAATAGATGAGCCAGGCAAGACACGAAGTGCGAAACCGTCCATGGCTGTATACCTTGCTGTTCTTTCCCCTTGGCCTTGTCCTAGGCATTTACTTCCTAGTCGCTCACCAACTGCCAGATCTAACAGCGACGCACTGGACCGACAAATATCCTGATCAGTTCACTGACACCTCTGTCTTCGTATCAACGTGTATTGGCCTTATCGTGGTTGGTTCGGTGATCGGTCTGATTGCCTTGAGCCAGAGTCGTAAGCCTGGGCTGCTTCTGACCCTCCTCTTTGTCGGCAGTCTGCTGTCGTGGCTCACCGCTAGTGTTTTTATTGGATCTGCAGTGCCAACTGCACTCGCCGAAACACCTCAGAGTGCAGTGATCGGCTTGTGGATTCTGCCCATGATTGCGTGCTCACTAATTGGCCTGCTGCCGCTATGGATCTGCGGGGTGTATCAGTCTTATGCGAAGGAACTGCACAGCAAACGACAGGCACGGATTAACCAGGCCAGCGGCATCGCAACAGAACAGTCGAAGCAACCGCAACCGGCCCAGAACGGCGAGTTCAACGAAACCATGAAGGCACCATGGTGGCTATGGCTATTGGGCATTGTGATCGCGGGCGTGGGAATCTTCATTCTGATTCAACTGATCGTCCAACCGCACAGCGCTGATCTGGTGTCCGCAACATTTGGAATGGTTATTTCCTTGATTGTTTGTGCTCTGGTGCTGGGACTGTGCAGGGTTAGAGTGACGATATCTGATGACCGAGTAAGAGTTTCGTCAGCCGTTTTCGGATTCCCCTTGCGAACAATCAAGACCAACGAAATCATCTCCGTTGACAGTACCGAAATTGATCCGATGTCTTGGGGTGGTTGGGGCTGGCGATTCTTCCCTGGCGGGTCGGCAGTCGTCTTGAAGCGCCATGAAGGACTGGCCTTCGAGCTGAAGAATTCGACGCGATTTGCTGTCACTATCCCTAACTCGCAACCGGGTGCAGAGAAGATTCGATCGCTGCTACCGGCTGATAGTTAGGAGCCAGCGAACCGGTCCGGGATCAAGACGTTACTTCTTGAATGTTCTATGCGGTCCAAGGACTACAGAGCGCAGAACCAATCCAGAAGCTAAGGAAGCAGTGACGACGTGCGCAATGCCCAGGACTGCGTAGGTCAGTTGCAGGGGCTCAGAAATCTTTTGAATATGCGGATGGGGTAGCAGGAAAGATAATCCAATGATGCCGGCCCAGATGATGATGCTGGCTGCACCGACGTGCCTTGACCATCCGGTCTTGTTTACCTCGTGGCTCAGCGGTTGAATACGTTGTAGCACCGCGCTAGCAATAACTAGCCATAGGGCGGTGACCAAGAAACCAGCGGCAATGTCGCTGGGGCGATGCCAACCACAGATCAGTGTGGCTACACCGGTGATAGTGGCAAAGAGCCAAGCAACGGGTTGTATCACCGGGCGGAGTCTTGGCGGCGACATCAAATACATCAAACCCATGGATGCCGCCGCGGCCGCGGTGTGACCCGAAGGGAACGAGTTGCCCGTGGTGCCGAAATTGAAGTCTGGGCGAGTAAGAAATTCGTGCTTGAGCAATTGTGTTGAGCCCATGGCGGCTACCACGGAGATAATCGCGACGATCGCTCGAAGGAAACTTCGGTCACGAATCACCCGATAGAGCAAAAAGATTCCTGCAATGACTCCACAGATCACCGGGAGAAGATCAAGGAACTGGCGTATCGGATTTAATAGTTCGGTGCGTGGCCACCATTGAGACCAAGCCATAAAACTTGCCTGATCAGCCCATTGGCCGCTTCTAAGCAGTACAAAGAAGGTGTACTCAATACAGAACATAGCAATCAAGAGCACTAGCGCCCACCACCACCGAATGTGGTGAGGGCGAACGGCTGTTGAATGGCGTGGCATGTATCTAGACTGTCACAAATACTGGTGCAAAGCTCACCCAAGAGCCCTGTAATGATGCCCACGCTCGCTAGGCTTAGTACATGAGCATTGAACTTCCACCATTAGCAGAAGTCTTGGCAAACTCTCATGTTGTTCGCCTACCTATGCGGGTCAAATTCCGTGGAATCACCCAGCGAGAAGCGCTGCTCATCAAAGGCCCAGCAGGGTGGGGCGAATTCTCTGCATTTGGCGAATACGAGGCCGAAGAAGCCTCGCGATGGCTGGCTGCTGGAATTGAAGCTGCCTATCAGCCCTTCCCAGAACTGTTGCGCACCAAGATCCCGGTCAATGCCACCCTGCCAGCTGTCCCTGCCAACGAGGTAGGTTCGATTCTTGACCGCTATGATGCGCCACATACGATCAAGATCAAAGTGGCAGAACATGGACAAGACCTCCAGCACGATGTTGCCCGAGTCGCCGAAGCGCGCCGGCTCTACCCGGATGCGGCTCTCCGGGTAGATGCCAATATGGGCTGGGACATTGATGAAGCAGTACACGCACTGAGAAAGCTCAGCGAGTTTGACCTGCAGTACGCAGAGCAGCCGGTCCCAGGCATTATCGGTTTGGCTCAAGTTCGTGAAAAGCTGCGCAATGCCGGTATTGAATTAAAAATCGCTGCCGACGAAGCAGTTCGCAAACACACCGATCCACTCGAAGTCTCCCGGTTGGGCGCCGCTGACCTAATGGTTATCAAGGCACAACCATTGGGCGGAATCCAAGCCGTTTTGGAGATTGCCAAGCAAGCCGAACTCGACGTTGTGGTCTCCAGCGCACTAGATACATCGGTCGGACTGGCTCAGGCAGCGGCACTGGCCAGTGCGTTACCAGAATTGCCCTACGCCTGTGGACTATCTACCGGAACATTGCTGGCCGATGACGTGTGTGCAGATCCTTTGCTTGCAACCGCAGGATTCCTTCCCGTGCGTCGCATCGAAGCTGACGTTCAAAAACTACAACAACACCGCCCTGAGGATTCGAGGATTCAGTGGTGGGAAAAAAGAGTTGCGCAGTGCTATGAGCAACTGACTCGCGCCTAGTGACACCCGGTACGGAGCACCATCAATTTCCCTGTCGTTTACCTTGAGGTCGTGTTTTGCACACTTCCAGGTGAAAGCCTCATATCGCGTCATTCCCCTGACAGCGAGCCCCAACTGAGGAAGTGATGGATCATGAATCCAACCCGTACCCTTTTGCCAATGCTAGGCCACACCCGTGGCGGTCGTTCCGCAGCTACATGCCACTTCAAGTGTGGAGATGCCTGCGTTAAACCGGATTGCAATACTTCAGACAACAGCTACTTCAAGGATATTGCCGACAAGGCGATGTCGCGTCGCAATATCCTTGGCCTAGGCGCTGTAGGTGCATCAGCGCTAGTAGTTGGACCACAATTCTTCGGTGCGTCGGAAGCCAATGCAGCTACGTTAGTTCCGATGAAAAACGGCTCCAATAAAGGTGGCAAGCTCGCTTTTGACGCTATCGAAGCCGTATCGCGGTCGGTCGATGACCTGACTGTGCCTGAAGGCTACGACTGGGCTCCAATTATCCGTTGGGGTGATCCACTGTTTAAGAACACCGTACAGTTTGATGCGAACAAGCAGAGCGCCAAGAAGCAGGCCGAACAGTTCGGCTACAACAACGATTATCTGGACATCATTGTTGATAAGTACTCGGGCCGTACCGGCGTCTTGGTGGCTAACCATGAGTACACCAACGAAGACATGATGTTTGACGCGGCATGGTTTGAAGCGAACAAGGACGAAGCGCGCCGCATTGCCATGAACGCACACGGCTTCAGTGTCGTTGAAGTCAAGCGTAAGAAGAATAACAAGCAGTGGAGCTATGTCCAGGGTGGCGAGCGTAACCGTCGTATCACCGCACAGACTGAATTCAAGGTTGATGGGCCAGCAGCGGGCAGCGACCTGCTCAAGACCGTGGCTGACCCAACAGGAACCAAGGTTCTAGGTACGCTGAACAACTGCTCTGGCGGCACCACCCCATGGGGCACCGTACTTTCCGGTGAAGAGAATATCGACCAGTACTTCCGCGGCAAGGGCACTGCCGAGGAAGCCCGCTACGGCATCGGCGCCAAAGCTACCGAACGCGGTTGGGAAGACACCGACCCACGCTTTGGCCTGAATCACGAAGGCTACGAGAACGAAGCCAACCGTTTCGGCTGGGTCATTGAAATTGATCCGCAGAATCCAAAGTCCACCCCGGTCAAACACACCAACTTGGGTCGCTTCAAGCACGAGGGCGCCAACGTACGCATTGCCAAGAACGGCAAGGCCGTTGCTTACTCGGGCGATGACTCCCGCTTTGAGTATCTCTACAAGTTCATCTCCAAGGGCACCTATTCCAAGCATGATCGCAAGGCGAACATGAACCTTCTTTCCGAAGGTGATCTATACGTTGCCAAGTTCTCCGGCAACTCACCAGCCAGCGAAATTGATGGCAGCGGACAGCTTCCTTCAGACGGCGCTTTCGACGGCACCGGAACCTGGCTGCCACTGGTCAAGGGTGGCGTCTCTAAAGTTGAAGGCATGAGCGTTGAAGAGGTCTTGGTCTACACCCGACTGGCCGCGGATAAGATTGGCGCAACCAAGATGGACCGCCCAGAGGACGTTGAGCCAAGCCCCGTCTCAGGCAAGCTCTACGTTGCGCTGACCAACAACTCAGACCGTGGCAAGGAAGGCAAAGAAGGCGCCACCGAGCCTAACCCGCGCGTCTCCAACCGCGATGGCCATATCCTGGAACTGACCGAAGCCGGCAACGACGCCACCAGCACCAAGTTCACTTGGAACATTCTGCTGGTAGCAGGTGACCCCAAGGTCAACGGCTCCACCTACTTCTCGGGCTACCCGACCGATAAGGTCTCGCCAATTTCCTGCCCAGATAACCTGGCCTTTGATTCCAAGGGAAACCTTTGGATCTCCACCGACGGTGCACCAAGCACCATCGGCTACTCCGATGCTCTGCACAAGGTCACTCTCACCGGTAAGAACCGGGGCCGTGTTGAGCAGTTCTTGGCTGTACCAACCGGTGCCGAGACTTGTGGACCTCTGATCCACGACAAAGACAACTCGGTGTTCGTCGCGGTGCAGCACCCGGGAGAAGGCGGAACCTTCGCTTCTCCAGCGTCACTCTTCCCTGATTTCCTTCAGAACCCTGCAGCCTCCGGTGCTGGCAAGTTCTACGGCCCTCGACCAACCGTGGTGCAGGTCTTCAAGAATGTGGATAACAACGGTAAGGGAAAAGGCAAAGGTAGGAACAAGTAGCCTCACCCTTCGCACAAACTAAGGCACCAACGGCCTCCGAGAATTTTCCCGGAGGCCGTTGGTGCCTTGGCGTATCGTCACACTGCCAGCAAACGCGGCAAGGCATAGACTGGGACTACTGCCTGAGTAGAGGGATCAAAGGAGTCATACCGCGTGGGAATGCAACAACCCAAAGAGAAACTTGCCATGACCACGGCGCGTGAAGTTTTCTCAACGCTCATCAGAGCCGGATTCCATGACTTGGTAATTTCTCCAGGATCTCGAAGCGCACCACTTGCCTACGCCGCAGCTGAAGCAGAATACGCAGGACTCATCAGGATCCACGTGCGAATCGATGAACGCTCAGCGGCTTTCATGGCGTTGGGCTTAGCGCAGAGTACCAAGACTCCGGTGGCAGTAGCTGCCACCAGTGGCACCGCTATTGGCCAGATGCTGCCGGCTGTTATGGAAGCCAACCACACCGCAACCCCACTTTTGGTGCTCTCGGCAGACCGGCCCGATGAACTTCACGGAACCGGAGCAAGCCAAAGCACCAAACAAAAATCGCTCTTCGGCGACCATGTCCGCATGGCGTTGAACGTCCCGGCAGGTCAGAGTCCTGCTTCGCAAATACACCAGGCACTGGTGGCGCTCGCCGGTGATGACACCACTCCGGCCGGGCCGGTTCAGCTGAACCTGCAGTTCCGTGATCCGCTAACTCCTGAAGAATCCGAGCGCATTGATGACCAGCGCTGGACGAACATTGAACCGGGGGACTGGTCGATGGGTCGACCAGAGGCAACGCAGCAAGCTACGGTGAGAACATCCACCCTCATAGATGATTTGCTGCGACGACGTACCGTGGTGGTAGCCGGGCACGACGCGGGGGAGCAGGCTCAAGAATTTGCGCAGCAAATGGGTCTCCCGCTGTTTGCTGAACCATCATCCAACGCGCGTTTCTCGGCTCATGCCATCACGCACTACCGGCCTTTGATTTCGGTGGGGGCGCCATTCATTGAACGTGTGGTGCTCTTCGGTCGTCCCACGCTCAGTCGACCAGTGGCCAAACTCTTAGCTAACCCCGAGATCAAAAGTGCTATCTGGCAGCCACAGCCGGTTGCTTGGTATGAGTCTGGACGTCGACGCGAGAAACCAATTGCTGATTGGGCTGAACTCCAAGAATTCGCTGGTGTAGCAGAAGCTGGCTGGCTTGGTGCATGGCAGAGTTTGGATGCCCAAGCAGAAGTCCTGAGAACTCAAGTGCGATCAGAGAACGGCATCAACGGCTTGGCTGTTGCCCAGGTGATTTGGGAGGACCAGCCGGAAACTCTGTTACTAGGCTCATCAAATATCGTGCGCGATTTCGACCTAGCGGCCAAAAGTCTGGAAACTTCGCGATCACAGATTTTTGCGAATAGGGGATTGGCTGGGATTGACGGAACCATCTCAACTGCCTTGGGCCTAGCCGTGGGAAGCGGACAGCGCACCGTGGCGGTGATGGGAGATATTACTTTCACTCATGACGCTGGCGCTCTGGCTTGGACCCCGGGTGAGACTGAGCCACGGTTGGATGTGGTGGTGTACAACGATGGTGGTGGCGCGATTTTCTCCACCTTGGAACATGGGGCCGTTGATGACTCCGGCCGGTATGCCACCGCGGTGGAGCGATTGTTCGCCACCCCACAACGCTTGAACCTTCAGGACCTAGCCACCGGTTATGGATGGGAATACGAACAGGTATCTTCCGCTAGGGAACTTGCACAAATTCTTGATGCGCCAAGCACGAAGCCACTTCGACTGATCGAAGTGCCAGCATCACGGCAAAGCCTTCGGGCAGAGAATCTGGCGCTGAATGAAAAGATCGGTCAACTTCCGTGGCCACAAGGCTAGCGACTTGCCTATCGGAACCAAAAAGATCCCCTGTTGCGAACACCGGATGTGAACTGCAACAGGGGATCTGTACTCATAGGCTTTCGAACTCGGCTGACTAAATGTCTACGTGAGTCGGATCCAAGACTCGACGCAAGAAGTCCTGGGTACGAGGCTGCTGAGGGTTACCGATGACCTCCGAAGCCTTACCTTCTTCGACAACCACACCGCCATCCATAAAGACCACACGGTCAGCGACTTCCTTGGCGAAAGCCATTTCGTGAGTCACCACCAACATGGTCATGCCGGCCTGTGCCAGGCTCTTCATGATGGCCAAGACTTCACCCACGGTCTCCGGGTCCAACGCACTAGTTGGCTCATCAAAGAGCATCAGGGTTGGTTCCATGGACAGTGCGCGGGCGATCGCCACACGCTGTTGCTGACCGCCAGAAAGCTGATCCGGGTAGCGCTCACCAAAATCGCCTAGACCTACGCGTTCAAGGTGGCTTTTAGCGATTTTTTGGGCATCAACCTTCTTACGCTTGAGCACCTTGATGGGTGCGACGGTGCAGTTTTCCAACACCGTGAGGTGCGGGAACAGATTGAACTGCTGGAAAACCATGCCCACCTTTTGGCGCATTTTATCCAGATTTACCTCGGGGTCAGTGGCATTAAAACCACCGACCAGAATGCTGCCACCGTTAGGCTGCTCCAGAAGATTCACACAACGCAACAAGGTGGACTTACCGGAACCAGAAGGACCGATCAGGCAAACCACTTCACCCGGTGCAACGTTTAGATCAATGCCCTTGAGGACCTCATTTGAGCCGTAGGACTTACGCAGTCCAGAGATTTCCACGCCAGCGGCGTTGACCGAAATTTGATTAGTGTCAGTCGACATGTTCAAGTCCTAACTACCGCTTGGTCTTCGCTGCGCGGGATTCGAATTTACGAGCTACCAAGCTCAGCGGGATGGTGATCACCAGGTAGAACAAACCAGCAACCACCAAAGGCGTGAGTCCGGCGTCCAGCTGAGAGATGCCGTCGCGACCGAATTTTGTCATCTCGTACTGCGCCATTGCAGCGCCAAGAATGAAGGCCAGCGAGGTGTCCTTGGTGAGCAAGATGATTTCGTTAGTCATCGGCGGCAGAACAATCTTGAACGCCTGTGGAATCACGATGGTGAGCATGGCGCGCCACGCGGGCATGCCCAGCGAGCGTGCTGCTTCAGTCTGTCCCTTAGGCACAGCCTGTAGGCCAGCGCGGAGGGTTTCGGCGATGTATGCGGCGGAAACTAGACCCAGAGCGCACATCACATTGACCGGCTGTGGCCACTGAGTTCCAAAGGCCTGAGGCAAACCAAAGCCGAAAGCAAGCAGTACCAGAATGGCCGGGATGCCACGGAAGAATTCAATAAACGCGGTAGCGAACCAACGGTAGGGCGCAAAGGACGCCATCTTCATCAGAGCCAGCAAAAGGCCCAGAGCAAGGCCAAAAGCGAAGGAAATGATCGTGTAGAAGATCGTATTCTTCAGACCGACCAGAATCATGTCTGGGAACATCGGGCCAAGTTTGTTGAAGGAGAAGAAAGCATAACCGGCTTTCTTCCAATCAACTATCGCAATCAACGCAATGATGATGGCGACGAAAAGAACTATTTGAATAGTCTTGCTCATGCGGGCACGTTGACTAGTCGTCATTGCCATGGGGTGAACCTCTCGTAAAGGTAGCGGGGGTTCGGCCAACAACGAAGTTCGTGTTTCTTCGTTGGGCTTGAACCCCCGCCTGGTAAATCTAAAGTGAAGCTAGCGAAGAATTACTTTTCGCCGAACCACTTCACGGTTAGTTCTTCCATGGTGCCGGCATCGGTTAGGCGCTTGAGGGTGCCGTCAACGAGTTTGAGGGTGTCGGCCTTGTCCTTAGGCACAGCAACGCCCAGCTGCTCGCCGGTCTTGAAATTGGCCACAGCTTTGTAATCTGGCTTGTCCTTCACTGCGTAGCCAAGAACTGACTGGTTACCCAGAACTGCATCAACCTGACCTGCCAGCAATGCTTGGGTCTGTAGGCCTGCATCTTCGTAGCCAACCAGGTTCTTCAGACCCTTTTCCTTGCCGTATTTTTCACCGGTGGTGGCCTGCTGGACGCCGACTTTCTTGTCGGTGGCTGAAGCTAGGTCAGTAATGCCCGAGCCGTTCTTGGCGATCAGAACAAGGTCATCGTCCATATATGGCGTGGAGAAGTCCATCTTGGCCTTGCGGGCGTCGGTGATGGAGATCGACGAGATGGCGATATCGCACTGGGTGCTGAACAGACCTGATTCGATGGAGTCAAAGCTGGCGTCGATGACGTTCAGATCCAGCTTGGCGTCCTTGGCAATTTCTGCGGCGACGTCCATATCGAAGCCGACGTTCTTGCCGTCCTTGACGAATTCAAATGGCTCGTACGGAATATCCGAGCAAATGGTCAGCTTGCCCTGATTGAGCGGGAATCCTGAAGCATCCGCAGATGGTTCGGAGCTGCTATCGGAACCGCAGGCGGTTAGTGCCATCAGGGCTACTGAGCTCAGAGCGATAGCGGCGGCGAATTTTTTCTTAGGGCTACGCATAGGATCAAAACCTACTTTCGGTTATTGCGAGTGGATCACTGCGATGCCACAATCATAACCGCGCTAACACCACCACGAGACGCACTTCACACAAGTGTCATCGAGGGCAAGGAAAATTTACGCTGATGAAACATGGCCCGAAACATTTGCGTACAAACGTGACCTGCGTCCTACTCCGCACCTAATGCTTGGCGCATGGGGCGCATCTTTGCCCAAGACTCCGCCAATTCATCTTCCGGCACTGAACCGGGAACAATCCCGCATCCGGCGTACAGGCGCATCAGCTTTTCGTCTTCCAAGATTCCGCCACGAAGTGCAATGCCAAATTCACCGTCGCCTCGGCTATCGACCCAACCCACAGGCCCGGCATACGGTCCGCGGTCCAGGCCTTCTAGCTCACGCAATAGCACTCCAGCCTTCTTGGTTGGAGTTCCGCAGACTGCGGCGGTGGGATGGAAAATTTCGGCCACGTCTAGAGCAGAAGGTAAGGAGCCGGTTGCATCGGCACGCAATTGTGCCCGAACGTCGCTGGCCAAATGCCAGACGTTGGGCAGCTGGAGAATAAATGGTTCTTTTGGTGCGCTCATGCCATGGGAAATGGGATTTAGTGAATCAGTGAGCGAATCAATGGCAAGCTGGTGCTCGTTGCGCTGCTTGGGATCCTCAAAGAGGCGGTTCTGGGCAAATTCTGGATCCTTCGCACCGGCGGCCGCGCGATCCAAAGTGCCGGCAAGTACTCGCGCTTCGGCCAGCCCATCGGTGACGCGAACCAACATTTCAGGGGTGGCGCCAACCAAGCCATCAACGCTGTAGGTCCAGCAGTCCGCGTAGCGTTCGGTCAGAGCATGAACCACGCCCGAGAGGTCAATGGGTGCAGAACTTTGCGCCAGAACGTCGCGAGCCAACACAAGTTTGGAAATGCCACGTTCTTCAAAATGTCCCAGCGCTTTGCGTACGGCCTCAACGTAGGACCCGGCGGTGAGTTGACCGCTGGTGAGTTTGATGGCTCCCGGAGTCGTTGCGGGGATGGCAGCATCGCTCATGGCTGCGGTAGCACGGGCCAATGCCTGATCGTAGCTGATGCCTTGAACTTCATCGGGTGTACCGGTAACGGTGATCCAGGCCCCGTGTTCGTCCTTGCCGATCACCAATTGCGGAATGATCATGCGTGATTCAAAGACGCTCGTAAAGGAGAAGGCGAATGATCCAAAGCTGAGAAGACCGCTGCCTGGACGATTGATGGGGTCAATGATCTGCGCGTTCTCTACGACCTTGGCAAACCATGCGCGAGCCCGGGCAAAGCGTTCTTCACCATGGGTGTGCAAGCGTGCAGCTGTACCAAAACCAACCAAGCCGTGAGAGTTACGGGTCCACACTAGGCTTCGGTGACGCAATGAGTCGCTAAGCAATGTTTGTGGTGCGTCACGGTATTCGAAAGTGACGCTGGTGAGGCTTGGAGCTATCAGCTGGTGGGCGCTGGCGCTAAGAACGGACGAATCTGCAGACATGATATGGCTAAGCCTACCGCGGGATGCCGGGGGATTAGGGGCGCAGGTGTTCCCAGTCACGAGTGTGAGATATGGCGGGTCTGGCTACATGTGCCCTGCTGAGCCGGTAAACTCGAGCACGAACTGCTAGGGCGCTGGTCAACGAACCTGTTATCGGTACGTCGTGCCAACAACCAGCGGTGGACAGCATCGGCTAGAGTGAAGAGAAGTTTGTCTGTATTTTTACAGATGTAGAAGTCTTCGCATTCCGCGATGGCCGCCCCGATGAAAGATAAGTAAGCCGTAGAACAGTGACTGATTCCAAGAGCAACTGGACCGCAGCCGGGCATGAAGTGTCTGACTCGATTGAGCTGAATCCTGAAACCGCTGCATTAGCTGCGGCTATCAATCTTCCCTCGGGCTTTGCCATGCTAGCCGAGGACCCGGACTTTGGACCGGCAATTTCCATCGGTATGGCAAAGGTCGAGAAGCTTTTGCGCGATGCGTTAGCTAACTCTGATCCCTTGATTGATGCCTCCAGCCGACACCTGGTTGAAGCGGGCGGAAAGCGCGTGCGCCCACTGCTGGTGTTGCTGACTTCGCTATTAGGCCACGGTGTGACCGACGAGGTGATCAAGTCTGCTGCCATCGTAGAACTCACTCATCTAGCCACTCTGTATCACGATGACGTAATGGACTCAGCTCCACTGCGCCGAGGTGCACCCACTGCCCACGAGGTTTGGGGTAACTCCGTTGCGATCTTGGCTGGCGACCTGATCTTCGCTCGCGCTTCAGTTTATGGTGCGGATCTTGGCCCGGAAGCGGTCATGTGGCAGTCGCGGACTTTCGAGCGTTTGTGCCTGGGGCAGCTACACGAATCCATTGGCCCGCGCGAAGGCGACGACGCCATCGAGCATCACATTCAGGTCATTAGCGATAAGACCGCCTCCTTGCTTTCCACTTCGGGCGCTTTTGGTGCTCGTTTTGGTGGCGCTCCAGAATTTATCGACGTGCTGCGTGAATATGGTGAGAAGGTCGGCGTGGCCTTCCAAGTTGCTGATGACGTTATTGATCTGTCATCCGCCAAGGCTGATTCCGGTAAGACTCCGGGCACCGATCTTCGTGAAGGTGTTCCGACGCTGCCAATTCTGCTTCTTCGCCAGGCTGCTGACGCAGGAGACGAGCAGGCGCAGGCCGCCGTTGCTCTGGTCGATTCGGATCTAACATCCGATGAAGCACTAGCTGAAGCAGTAGCGGCTGTGGGCGCCCACTCGGCATTGCATGACGCGTGGAAGGTTGCTCGTCAGTGGGCCGACTCCGCCATCGAAGCATTGGCGCCACTGCCTGAAGGTACCGTCAAGCAGGCCCTGATCTCCTTCGCTGACGCAGTAGTGACTCGCGACGCCTAAATAATTCAAAACAGAAATACCCTTGATAACCGTAAGGTTTTCAAGGGTATTTCTGTTTTGGATGATCTTTAGATCAACGAACGATCATCGATGTATCAAGTGATTCGGGATGCTCCGGGCTGAACAGAGCCTCGCGTAGTTCCCGAGCTTTCACCGCGCGCTCTTGGACGGAAACTCGGTGACGGAGCTGTTGGTACAACTGGTCATCGTGATATCGCGGAAAAACGTGCTGATGGTAGTGCCAGACATGCTGATTACCCGCAGGTTCATTGTGCTGACGGGTGCTCGTGCCCTCAGGATTCCAAACCAGCTTCATGGCTAGGGCCACGCGCTTGGTTTCCTTCATGATGGCCGCACTGGTGGCGTCATCCAAGTCGTAGAGGGCTTCCAGATGTCCGGTGGGAATGACCATGGCGTGTCCACCGTAGTTCCCAAACCCATCACAGGCCATGATGACCGCTACCAAGTCCGTCTGATAAATCAGATCACTAGGCGCGCAAAGGTTATCGCGGCTGAACGGCAAGTCCAATACCAGCTCACAAAAGGGGCATTGGTAACCGTCTGGTTGATGGGAATGGTGGAGCACTAGTCCTCCAGTTCGGCTGCCAGCTCGTCAAAGACCCAGGTGAACATGTCTAGCGTAAATTCGCTGAAGGTTCCTTCTTCGCTAGTCCAGGTACCTTTGGCGTTGTTGCGACGGTAGACGATTGGATCTGGAACATCTAGCTGGGAAGCTTTGAAACCCCAGACAAATTTCTCTTCTTCATCTTCCAAGAACAGCAGGTATCCGTCTTCAATCTCCAACTCTTCAGGGTCGAAGAAGTAGTGATAGGCCTCCATGAAGTCTTCATTGTTGCCTAGGGCGCGGTAGAACTCTTCGAGGACAAAAGGAATCGACACCTTGGACTGGGCGAGGCCTTCGCTCAGCTCTTCGCTGTTCAACCCGTCTGCTTCATTCCACTGGTCCTCCAAGTATTTGGGAACCAGGGAGCAGAACTTCTCTAGAAACATGTCAGCCATGTCTTTATCCTATCGAGATTAGCCAAGTTCTAGTGCGCTTAACGCGATCCAGAGCTGAACTCGGTCACTTGTCACATTTGGGTCGTAGCCTGAAAGCTCAGAGATCTGTTGCATGCGATAGCGCACCGTATTGCGGTGCAGCCCCAAGGCATCTGCCACGGCGCCGACGGACCCATCTCTGTTTAGGTATTCACGCAAAGTCAGCAGCAAGTCCGATTCATGGGTGGAATCAAAGTCTTGTAGTGGTCCGAGGGCCTCTGCAGCCAAGTCTTGTAATGGAACATCGCGGGCGGCAAGCAGCAAAGAGGTCAAAGAAAGTTTGGTGGGCACATTCACGCGTTCACCGTGGCGCAGAGATTCCAGCGCTTCAAAGTAGCTCCAACGAATACCGGTGGTATTCGAATACCGTCCGCCATAGCCCACACGTGCAGGAATTCCGGCAGCCACCAAGTACTCGTCTAGGTGCTTGATGGAAAGCTGCACCTTGCTATGCGCAACGATCACCGCCAGCCTGCCCTCCATCATGGCAGAAACTTGGGACGATAAATCTGCTGGTAGGGGGAGCGTCTGAAGTCGTTCGGCCTGTGCTGAAGCCTGAACCAGGATCACCGCATGTTCGCGTTGTGGGTTCAGCCCCAACGCACCGAGACGCCCTGCAGCATCGGCGCCAACTAAGGTGCCGGCTGCAAGGTCGGCCAGAACCTGTCCGTTGGCCTGGCGCTGGGAGGCTCGAAGGCGCGACTTATTAGCCATTTCCAAACCAATGAGGGATTGTGCGTAGTCCACCACCGGGTCATGGACGTAAGGCTCGGCTAGGTGGAGGATGCACTTGTCGCGCTCACCAGTCGCCACCGGACGTTCATGCCAGGTGCGCTGCGGGTCGTAGTCGCCACTGATCACTTCCCCATGCAGGCTCAACGCCACATCGGTGCGGATCATCTTTGCCAGTTCCTCAAGCATGCTGTCTAAATCCGAGGAGAGGAGTGAGCGAGCCAATTTTTGGTGAGCCTTTAGTAGGCTCTCAACTCGCTTGAGGTGATCGGCATTGAGCGCCTCGGCGATCAATCGGGTAATTGATGCAAAGGGAATCTGATACGGGACTTCAAAGACCGGCAGGCCGACTTCGCGGGCGGCAACCAAGGTAGCTTCTGGGACGGTGGCATGTTCCAATCCGGTGCCAAAGCCCAGTGCAACAGCATCATTGGCCGCGAGGATCCGAACGAATTCACGTTGGGCCGCCTTGGTTTTTTGACGCACTCCGGTGGTTAGTACGATTTCTCGACCGGTGAGGAAACGAGAAGGGTCGAGCTGCTCAGTGATGGCGCCCCAAGTGATAACCATGGTGTCTCGATGAGC
>Ga0308157_10000566_pt1 | contig 114758 bp, 101 predicted proteins | sample PhyBR1_FD_201035 | JGI IMG/M metagenome (GOLD analysis project Ga0308157, IMG submission 201035) | Phyllosphere microbial communities from UC Gill Tract Community Farm, Albany, California, United States - DLSLB.R1 | ecosystem: Host-associated > Plants > Phyllosphere > Unclassified | place...
GGGTAAGGCAGAGCGCACCGAGGTGGGACGCGTCGTCGCCGCGAGCGACGGCATCGCCAGAGTGGAAGGTCTTCCTTCCGTTATGGCCAACGAGTTGCTGAAGTTCGAAGATGGCACCCTGGGCCTCGCCCAGAACCTCGACACCCGCGAAATCGGTGTCGTTGTGCTTGGTGACTTCACCGGCATCGAAGACGGCCAGAAGGTAGAGCGCACCGGCGAGATCCTTTCGGTTCCAGTCGGCGACGGCTACCTTGGCCGCGTTGTTGACCCACTGGGTGAACCACTGGATAACCTGGGCCCAATTGCTGCTGAAGGTCGTCGTGCACTGGAACTCCAGGCACCAGGCGTCACCCAGCGTAAGAGTGTTCACGAACCATTGCAGACCGGCCTGAAGGCTATCGACGCAATGATCCCTATCGGCCGTGGCCAGCGTCAGCTGATCATTGGTGACCGCCAGACCGGTAAGACTGCCATCGCAGTTGACGCCATCTTGAACCAGCGTGATAACTGGGCCACCGGCGATGAAACCAAGCAGGTTCGCTGCGTCTACGTGGCAATTGGCCAGAAGGCATCGACCATCGCTGCCGTACGCCAGACCCTCGAAGAGCAGGGTGCACTGGAATACACCACCATCGTGGCTTCCCCAGCATCTGACCCAGCAGGCTTCAAGTACTTGGCTCCTTACGCCGGCTCGGCCATCGGCCAGCACTGGATGTACGGTGGCAAGCACGTTCTGATCGTCTTTGATGATCTGTCCAAGCAGGCTGAAGCTTACCGCGCCGTGTCGCTGTTGCTGCGCCGTCCACCAGGACGTGAAGCATACCCAGGTGACGTCTTCTACCTACACTCCCGCCTGCTTGAGCGTTGTGCCAAGCTGTCGGACGAGCTCGGTGCAGGTTCGATGACTGGTCTTCCAATCATCGAAACCAAGGCTAACGACGTGGGCGCATTCATCCCGACCAACGTGATCTCGATCACCGACGGTCAGATCTTCTTGCAGTCGGACCTGTTCAACGCCAACCAGCGTCCAGCTGTCGACGTGGGTATCTCGGTATCCCGCGTGGGTGGTTCGGCACAGGTCAAGGCAATGAAGAAGGTTTCCGGTACTTTGAAGCTGGAACTGGCTCAGTACCGCGATATGCAGGCCTTCGCAATGTTCGCTTCGGATCTGGATGCCGCTTCCAAGCAGCAGCTGACCCGTGGTGCACGCCTGATGGAACTGCTCAAGCAGGGTCAGTACACCCCATACGCCGTTGAGGATCAGGTCGTTTCGATCTGGGCCGGCACCAACGGTTACCTGGACGATGTTCCAGTTGAGGACGTACGCCGCTTCGAAGCTGAGTTCATCGACTACCTGCGTCACCGCACTGACGTGCTGACCGTGATCGGTCAGACCGGCAAGCTGGAGAACGAAACCTTGGAAGCTATGAAGTCCGGCATCGCCGACTTCAAGGCTGGCTTCTTCGGTGCAGGCAGCGATCAGCTGGTTGCCGCTGGCCACGAAGAGCACGATGCTCTGAACGCCGAGTCCGTTGACCAGGAACAGATCGTCAAGCAGAAGCGCTGACACATTTCTTGCTGAGGGGAGCGGTACCGGTCACGGTGCCGCACCCCTACAGTAGGGAATAAGGAAAGGACACACATGGGAGCCCAGATTCGGGTCTACCGCCAGAAGATCGGATCGACCAAGTCGATGCGCAAGATCTTCAAGGCGATGGAACTGATTGCTGCATCCCGCATTGGTAAGGCACGTACGCGTGTCGCGGCATCACTGCCATACGCCAATGCGATTACCCGTGCAGTAACCGCCGTCGCGTCCCAGGCCGATGTCGAGCACCCACTGACCACCGAGCCGGCGCAGGTACGCCGTGCCGCGGTCTTGGTGATGACTTCGGACCGAGGACTTGCCGGGTCCTACTCCGCCAGCGTTCTGAAGCAGGCAGAGCACCTCGTGGAACTGCTGCGTGAAGAAGGCAAAGAAGTTAAGACCTACCTGGTCGGCCGCAAGGCTCAGGCTTACTTTGATTTCCGTTCACGCGAGTACGCAAGAGTGTGGACCGGAGAAACTGATTCTCCGCGTTTCGAAACCGCACACGAGCTGCGCGACGTCCTCCTAGAGGACTTCAACACCGACTTTGAAGAAGGTGGCGTCGAAGAAATTCACGTCGTTTACACCCAGTTCAAGTCGATGGTCACGCAGGAACCGACGGTCATCCGTCTGTTGCCGTTGGAGGTTGTCGAGGATGAATCCGAGACTCCAACCGACGAGCTGTTGCCACTGTACGAGTTTGAGCCATCGCCGGAAGAAGTTCTTGACGCACTGCTTCCTCGGTACATCGAGTCTCGATTGTTCAATTGCCAGCTGCAGTCCGCAGCTTCGGAGCTTGCTGCACGTCAGCGCGCAATGAAGGCTGCAGGCGACAACGCCGGCGAATTGATCAAGAAGTACACACGATTGCTTAACAATGCCCGTCAGGCTGAAATCACCCAGGAGCTTTCGGAAATTATTGCCGGCGCCGACGCGCTGAACAGCTAATTTTCGAATACTCCGACCAGACAAGAAGTGAGAAAGATGACTGCCCAACTCAACGAGCAGGTTACCGCAGGGGCCACCGGTCGCATCGCGCGCGTGACTGGCCCGGTCGTGGACGTCGAGTTCCCAGCCGATGCACTGCCTGCTATCTACAACGCACTGACCGCTGAGCTGACCCTCAACGGCGAAACCAAGACCGTTACCTTCGAAACCAGCCAGCACCTCGGTGAGGGCCTGGTTCGTGCAGTATCGCTGCAGGCCACCGACGGCCTGGTCCGCGGTGCTGCTGTGAAGGACACCGGCGCTGCGATTTCCGTCCCAGTAGGCGACGGCGTCAAGGGCCACATCTTCAACGTGCTGGGCGATGCCCTGGACGTTGACAACTCGGAGATTCAGGTCACCGAGCGTTGGCCAATCCACCGCCAGCCACCAAAGTTCTCCGAACTTGAAGGCTCGACCGAAATGCTGGAAACCGGCATTAAGTCCATCGACCTTCTCACCCCTTACATCAAGGGTGGAAAGATCGGCCTGTTCGGCGGCGCTGGCGTTGGCAAGACCGTTCTGATCCAGGAAATGATCACCCGTGTGGCACGTAACTTCGGTGGTACTTCGGTATTCGCCGGTGTGGGCGAGCGCACCCGTGAAGGTAATGACCTCTGGGTCGAAATGGACGAGGCTAACGTTCTGAAGGACACCGCCTTGGTGTTCGGCCAGATGGATGAGCCACCAGGAACTCGTCTGCGCGTGGCACTGTCCGCACTGACCATGGCGGAATACTTCCGCGATGTGCAGAACCAGGACGTGCTGCTGTTCATCGACAACATCTTCCGCTTCACCCAGGCCGGTTCCGAGGTGTCGACCCTGCTGGGCCGCATGCCTTCCGCCGTGGGTTACCAGCCGAACTTGGCCGATGAAATGGGTCTGCTGCAGGAACGCATCACCTCGACGAAGGGCCGCTCGATTACCTCGATGCAGGCTGTTTACGTCCCGGCCGATGACTACACCGACCCGGCTCCAGCAGCAACCTTCGCGCACTTGGATGCAACCACCGAACTTTCGCGTGAAATTGCTTCCCGTGGTCTGTACCCAGCAATTGACCCGCTGACCTCGACCTCGCGCATCCTTGATCCGCAGTACATCGGCCAGGCTCACTACGATGTTGCCATCCGCGTGAAGGCGATCCTGCAGAAGAACAAGGAACTGCAGGACATCATCGCGATCCTCGGTATCGACGAACTGGGCGAAGAGGACAAGATCGTCGTGGCACGTGCACGTCGTATCCAGCAGTTCCTCTCGCAGAACACCTACACCGCTAAGCAGTTCACCGGTGTTGAGGGTTCGACCGTTGCCATCAAGGACACCATCGAAGGCTTCAAGGCTATTTGCGATGGCGACCTGGACCACATTGCAGAGCAGGCGTTCTTCAACGTCGGTGGTCTTGATGACGTTGAGCGCCAGTGGGCTGAGATCCAGAAGGCCAGCAAGTAAACATGGCCGAACTTCAGGTCGAAATCGTAGCGGCCGACCACTTCGTGTGGTCGGGCGCTGCGAAGCTGGTCAAAGCACGCTCGGTAGACGGCGAGATCGGAGTTCTGCCCGGTCACGTTCCGATGCTGTCGGTGCTTGCCGCTGGGGATCTGGAAATCGAACCGGTTTCCGAGTCCCGCTTCTCGGTTCAGGTCGACGGGGGATTCTTCTCCGTTGAGTCGGACCGCGTGGTCATCGTTGCTGACAACGCTGTGCTTGGTTCCGCAGCGTAGGCAATGAATTGTTTGAGATAACCGCACCAGTTCTTATCGCGTTGCTGATCCTGATCGGCATCGTCATGTTCTTTGGCGCTATGGCTGTGCGTCGCATTCAATTGCGACGCACGCTGGGCACCTTTGACGCCAGTATTCTTACGCCTCAGGGCAAATGGATGATGGTGATCGGTCGCTACGGCGGCGGACATGTAGATCTGTTGCGGTTTTTCTCTGTCTCACCGGTGCCACGGTTCCAGCTGACCCGTCGCGGACTGGATATCACCGGAACCCGCCGCGCCACCGACGAGGAAGCCTCGCGGATCCCGCCAGGATTCATCGTCGTGATGCTGAATCGTGGTGGAGAAGAACTACTGTTAGCCATGGATTACCGTGACTACACTGGCTTTTCTGCCTGGCTCGAAGCCGGGCCGATCGCCGGAAGCTGGCAGATTTAGAATTTCATAACTATGGGCCGCCGTTACGAAAGTAACGGCGGCCCATAGTTTTGCCCTGGGGTTAGAGGTACTGGCCCTTGCGGATGGTCTGTACCAATTGCAGGTTTTCATCAAGGATCAAAACATCAGCGGCAAATCCGTAGTGCAAGGATCCCACCTCGTCGGCCAGGCCGATCAGCGAAGCTGGAATGGACGTTGCCGAGTTTACCGCCTGCACCAGGGGGACACCGGCGGCCACAGTATGCTGGAGGACCTGCAGCAAGGTGGAGGTGCCACCGGCAAGCGAGTTATCACTGGCCAGGCGCGCCTGAGCGTCCACCACGTTAACCTGCTGGGGTCCTAGGGTGTATTGCCCATCAGCAAGCCCTGTAGCGGCCATGGAGTCGCTGACCAGCAGGACGTTATCGGCTCCAACCAGACGGTAGACCAAACGCACGGTATCAGGGGAGAGGTGCACCCCATCGGAGATGAGCTCTACAAAGGCATTGCGGTTGGCCGCCTCTTCAAGACAGGCTGCTACCGGTCCGGGCTCGCGGTGATGTAACGGTGGCATGCCGTTGAATAGGTGGGTGACCGTAGGTCGCTCGGTGAAGCCATCCACGCCGGCGCTACGCAGTTGTTCCCGGGCGAAGCGCAGGGATTCCGCGGTGACGCTAGCTGTGGCATTGGTATGGCCTAGGGAAGGAACAACGCCCTGGGAGACCAGCTGTTCGATCAGCTCGTCACTGCCTTCCAACTCTGGAGCGTAGGTCATGGTGCGTAGCTGTCCGCGGCTGGCAGCAACCAATTCCGTGGCGAACTCTGGATCGGGAAGCTGTAGGTAGCGTGGGTCTTGAGCACCACAGCGAGCCTCGGAAAGGAAAGGGCCTTCACTGTGAATGCCAGCAATGGCGCCGGACTCGGCGAACTCAGCCAGAATCTCGGCGGCGTCGACCATTGAGCCTGGCTCCGCGGTGACCAGCGAGGCTAAGAGTGTGGTGGTTCCGGCGCCGTGGAGGAATTCTAGGGCCGTGGTGATGCTGGAATGATCTGGCGCAGAAAAATCTGTGCCCATTGCCCCATGGCAGTGTAGGTCCACCAAGCCGGGGATGATCGTGGCCCCGGCATCCAACTCACGGACTTCAAAGTCTTGGGCGTCCGAGCGGGCAAGGAAGTCATCTTTGTTACCAGCGAAAGCGATGCGATCACCGTCAACGGCAAGTACGCCATCGGTGACCTTCTGTCCGTCAGATATCAGGGTGGCGAAAAGGGCGTAGCGCGTTGAAGTCATGTTCCCAGCTTAGAAGACAGAAGCCCCCCGAGTCATCGACCGGGGGCAACTGTTCTTAAAGATGGGCTAGAAAAGACGCCCGGCTGAGTCATCAACACCACGCATGGCGTCATAATCCAAGGTGAGGCAACGAATTCCGCGATCCTCGGCCAACGTACGAGCCTGCGGTTTGATCTGCTGGGCAGCAAAAATTCCGGTCACCGGCTTCAGCAAGGGATCACGGTTGAGCAGATCCAGGTACCGGGTTAGCTGTTCCACACCGTCGATATCACCGCGACGCTTGAGTTCTACCGCGACGGTGGCACCCTTGGCATCACGAGCCAAAATATCTACCGGACCAATGGCGGTCATGTATTCACGGCGAATCAGCTTGTGGCCATCGCCGAGCAACTCGATCTGTTCGGCCAGTAGGCGCTGCAGATCTGCCTCAACGCCGTCCTTGATCAATCCAGGGTCGGTGCCCAAGATATGTGTCGAGTCGTGTTCGAAACTATGGAAGTTGATGGTCAGCTTGTCATCGGTTTTAGCGCTGGCCACGACCCAGGTGGACACCGCACCCAAGGCAGCGGCATCTTCATCTGGGGTTCCCTCATGCAGGGTCAAGGGTGGGTTCATCCAGTTCAGCGGCTTGTAGCTACCGCCGTCGGAGTGGATGAGCACCGAGCCATCGGCCTTGACCATGACCAGACGAGTCGCCAACGGAAGGTGGGCTCGAAGACGGCCCTCGTAATCTACTGAACACTTTGCAACCACTAAACGCACCTCACACACTTTACTAGCTGGTTGTTAGTTGTGCTGGGAGATACGGCATGATTAATGACATGCCACGTTCAAACCGTCCACGCCGTTCCAAGAATTCACGTCCCGGCAAGGCACGAAACCATGACGAAGAATCGGAGTATGAGGCCGGCACCGACGACTGGCTACAGCGCGCCCGTTTCGGCGTGGTCCGGCTGCAGGATGCGCCCGACGGGCAGTGGCATGTACGCAAGATTGCACCGCTGAATGCCAACAAGGTTTACACCTGCCCCGGCTGCCATCAACAGATCGGTGTTGGGGTAGGGCACGTTGTTGCTTGGCGGGCAGATCACTGGTCAGGCGACGACGCCTCGGCTACGGCCCGACGCCATTGGCATCCGCACTGCTGGGAGACCCGCTCCTACCGCTATTAAGCGCTAGCCTTAGCGATGGTCTTGACGTGCGATAAAGACTTCACGCAGCAAGATCATGGCGCTAGCAGCTACCGGAATAGCCATCAGAGCGCCGGTCACCCCGGCCAAGGTTCCACCGGCGATCACCGAGATCACGGCGACGGCACCGGGTACCGCCACCGCACGGCGCATAATGCGTGGGGACACAAAGTAGGCCTCAACCTGCAAGTAACCGAAGTAGCAGATGGCGTAGATGACGGCGGTTTGCCATCCCAAGGACAAGGTCACCAAGGTGACCAGTAAGCCGGCAATCACACCGCCAACCAGTGGAATGAAGGCCAGCAAGGCCACCAGTAAGGTCAGCAGCGCGGCGAATGGCACGCCAAGAATGCTCATCAGTAACAGGGCCACGAGCGAGTTCAAAATCGCTACAGATGCCTGGCCCATCACATAGTTACCGACCGACCGGGTAATTCTTTCGGCCAGTTCACTGACCCGCTGGCGCTTTGAACGCGGAGCCAGGCGCAAGGAAAAGCCCATGATGCCAGGCAGTGAGGCCAAGAAGTAAATGGCCAGCACCAGAACAATCAGGATGCCAAACATGGACTGTGCCACGGTCTGGGAGACGCCCAGTACGCCACCAAAAACGTTCGTCACGGCACCGGAATCACCGAAGAAGCGATTCACTTCGGTAGTGACGCGTTCAGAGAGAGCGTACTGCTGATCAATTTCCTGAACCCACTCACTGTTCAAAAAATCTGCAACGATTTCAGGTGCCCGGGTAATGAAGCTCGTGATCTGGTTGACCAGGGTTGGAATGATCAACGCCATGAACCCACCAAAAATGGCCAGTGTGCCCACCATCGTCAGTACGACAGACATGGGACGGGACAGTCCACGCCGCATTAAAAAGCGCACGACCGGATCCAGTCCCAAGGCAATAAACAACGCGATGGCGATCCAGGTCAGCAACGAACCGACATTGGTCAGGACGTAGTATCCGCCAAGTGCTAAGCCCACACCGATGGTGGCCAAAAAGCCCATGGACACCGGATGCAGCGCCGGGAAGGGATCAAGAGATTCTTCTGACTGATGTTCGGGAACCTCGCCGAGTGCCGCAGCACGAGTCGGGGTGCTGAACATTTTGCTTAGGCTCGCGCTCAGGCGTCGGGCCCATCGACTTTGGAGGGGAGCGCTTTGACTTGTGGCGCTCACCGCTGGTCCAGATTCCGTTTCCGGCGAATTCACAGGATTTGTATCCGTTGAACCTGCGGACGTAGCTGGCGCGGTGGTGGAATCCTCAGGCTCTTGAGGATCGTTGTGTTGGCGCTGTTGATCTGGCTCCATGGCACTGAGCATATCGCGGGTACCAGTGTTTTTGTGGTGCACGACATCGAGTGAAAATACTAATGATTCACTTCACAGGCCCGGAACGGAACCATGATCGCGTTGGACTCGTTAGACTTGGGAATGAACTGCAGTAAGACGTAGGCGAATAGGTGAACTCGTGCGAAAAGTAATCTCCGTGATCGCGATGCTACTGGGGGCCGCAGCCCTCGTGGTTGGCATCGGACAGAAGACCTTTTGGGCCCCGCCCGAAACGGTCACCGCGACCATGCCGCAACTTGACGGCGAGGCACCGCTGACAGTGATCGAGTCTTCGGTCAATGATCCCAAACTTGACCCAGTAGAACTGGTAATCAAGGCCAAGGGTGAATTCACTGCGTCTTTGGGTCGTAGCTACGATGTTGATGCTTGGGTTGATAATGCGGCACATGTGTCGCTGACCGGTGTCGATACCGAGAACCACCAGATGATCGCCGAATATGTTGACGGTGAAGCTGAAGTGCCTAACCCTGCCGGCGATGACATCTTCTTTGACTCCCAGAGTGCTGATGGCACGATGACCTACCGCTGGACTACTCCTGACTCCGGTGACTGGTCCCTGCTGCTAGCCGCTGGCGGAAAGGACGCTGCCCCAGTGGACATTTCGGTCACCTACGCCAATGACGATGCCATGCCATTTGCTCTGCCTTTGATCATTGCCGGCTCAGTACTGTTGGTCTTCGGACTGGCGCTGTTGGTGATGCGTCCAAGCAAGCCAAAGAATTCCGCTCACACCCAGCACTCGGTTGCTGCTGTAGCAGTGGTTGCAATGGCAATCTCCGGTGTTGCCCTGCCGATGCAGCCACAGGATGATTCCAGCGCTACGCCGTCTGAATCTGCCTCCCCATCCGAGGAAGCTAGCTCAAGTGCCTCTTCCTCCGCTCCTGCTGAAGAGTCAGGATCTGCTACTGCCACCGAGTCTGCTTCGGAGTCCAGCGCAGATGCTGACGCAGAACCTACCGCCTACCCGGTACTGACCGAAGAACAGCTCAAGAACGTTTTGGCTGATGTGCAAAAGCAGGTCGGCAACGCCGATGATAAGCAGGATGTTAAGGCTTTGGAGTCTCGCGCCGCCGGTGCCTTCAAGTATCTGCGTGGTCAGCGCTATGACATGCTCAAAAAGGATTACAAGGTTGATAAGCCTTTGACCCTGAACACCCAGGTTTTGCGCTCGGCCGCTGTACCAAATGCCAGTGACGCTGAATTCCCTCGCGTGATCTCGGTGGTCACCGCCAAGGACAACGACGCTGATACCCTGCCACAGGCGCTGACCCTGGTGCAGAAGAGTGCTCGTGATAACTTCCAGGTTGTTTTCGCTGGCCAGATGCTGCCGAACTCCTCCTTCCCGGGCATCGCCGTGGGAGATCCTGCCACGCAACAGCTCACCGCTGATGCCAAGGATCTGCAGATGACCCCGGAGAAGGCTCTGGAAGCACTCGCGGATGTGCTGACTAACGAGAACTCAAAGCAGAAGGACGCATTTGCTGATTCTGATTTCATCAAGGCGATCCACGCTGCGCAGAAGTCCGAATCTGACGATGCCGACGAAGCCAAGGTTAGCTACAAGCGTTCAGTGACCAAGGGTGACACCTACGCGGTCTCCACTCCAGATGGCGGTGCCATCGTGGTGGGCAAGCTGAATAACAAGGCCCTGTTCGAGCGCACCGAAAATGCAGACCCACTCAAGAGTAGCGATAAGTTGACCGAACAGCTCTTGGGCTCCAGCTCATCGAACGGCAACGTGGAAAGCACCTATGCCGAACCGGTGATGTTCTACATCCCGGCCGATGGATCTGAAGACAAGATCCAGCTGATCTCCGCTGACCAAGTCCTGCTCACTGTGAAGGAAGTTGACTAGTACCGATGAGTGAAGAGAACATCCCTTCAACCCGTGGTGCCGTAGACCTCTCGGCCCTGGCTAATCAGGGACCGCAGGCCACCGATGCCGCCACCTCGGAAGCTGCTAGCTGGACCGTCAATCTCGATGAGGCGGCTTTCCAGCAGTTTGTGGGACTCTCCCAGAGTGTTCCAGCCATCGTCTCCTTGGGCTCGCCGCGCGTGCAGGTATCGGCTGATCTTGACGCAGTGCTGCGCAAACTGGTGGACGCCAAGGGCGGTAAGTTTGTTCTTGGTTTGGTGGATGCAGAAACTTATCCGCAAATCGCCCAGGCCTTCCAGGCGCAGCAGATTCCGATGGTCGTTGCCTTGGTCAAGGGCCAGCCTGTGCCCCTGTTCCAAGGTCCTGCTGCGGAAGAACAGATTAGCCAGCTCTTCACCCAGCTAGAGCAGTTGGCAGTTCAGCAGGGATTGTCCGGAACCATTCCGCCATTTTCTGGAACCGCGACGGATACCGAACCGCCATTGCCACCACTGCATCAGAAGGCCGTGGATGCCATTGATGCGGGGGACTACGCAGCCGCGGAGGCAGCCTACCTCGAAGCGCTCAACGAGAAGCCAAATGATCATGAAGCTCAGGTTGGCGTCTACCAGGTGCGACTGCTCTCGCGCACGCAGAACCTTGACCTAAACAAGGCTCGTGATCTGGCAGCACAGAACCCAGAAGACCTTGGCGCGCAGCTTGATGTGGCTGACCTCGATGTCATTGGCGGTCACGTGGAGGATGCCTTCGCTCGTCTGGTGCTGTTGATTTCAAAGCTGGCTGATGATGATCGTGAACGTGTTCGTCGTCGCCTTATCGAGCTTTACGCGGTAGTGGGCAATACCGATCCTCGCGTTGCAGCTTCCCGTCAGAAATTGGCGCGCGTGCTGTTCTAAATTTGCTGCGTCACAAAGCCTCGGTCGACAAGAAAATTTGTCGGCCGAGGCTTTTTTCGTACTCAGGATTAACTCCAAAGGATGATGTGCATTGACTTGGTGCTTTGTTAGCCTGAGAACATGAATCAAATCGCACTGGATATTCGCGGCCTCGCCAAGCAATTTGGTCCCAAAGTCGCAGTGGACAATGTCAGCCTGCAGGTACCTTCCGGATCTTTTTATGGCCTAGTCGGCCCGAACGGCGCCGGTAAAACCACCATGCTCTCCATGGCCACCGGACTGCTCAGACCCGATGCCGGGCAGGCACTGGTCAATGGCGTGGATATCTGGGCGGACCCGCAAGCAGCCAAAGCGACCATGGGTGTACTGGCCGACGGCGTGCGTCAGTTTGATCGCCTCACCGGTCGGCAGTTGGTTACCTACTCCGGACTCTTGCGTGGCATGGAACGTGCAGAGGTCACGGATCGAACCGAAGACTTATTACGCGTTATGGACCTCAGCGATGACGGCGACAAGCTCGTGGTGGACTATTCGGCGGGTATGACCAAGAAGATTTCCTTGGCTACCGCCATGATTCATTCACCGAAACTCTTGGTACTAGACGAGCCTTTTGAAGCCGTTGACCCGGTCTCGGCGGCCAATATCCGTGACATCCTGAACGACTACGTTAAGTTCGGCGGCACCGTGATCGTGTCCTCGCACGTCATGGATCTCGTGCAGCGCATGTGTACCCACGTTGCTGTCATTGCCGGAGGTGTGCTCAAGGCACAGGGTTCGGTTGATGAGGTACGTGGTGAGATGACCTTGGAAGACCGCTTCGTTGATCTGGTCGGCGGACGAGCAAATAATGAAGGGTTGTCATGGTTGCGCACATCCTCAAACTGAAACTACGACTGCTTGCCAATGGGTTCAAGCGTTCGGTAGGTCAGCTGGTCGGTGTGATCATCGGTGGCGTGTACGCCTTAGGGCTGATAGTGATGCTGACCCTGGCCGCCTGGTTCACAGCCGGAGAAAGCGCGATTGCCGGAGAAGTGAGCATCATCGTCGCGTCATTGGTGGTGCTGGGCTGGGCGGTGATTCCACCGCTGCTGACCGGTGTTGATCTGACCTTGGAGCCTTCGCGGTTTGTGCACTTTGGCATCCCGCAAAAAGCCTTGGGCCCGGCCCTGGTGCTATCCGGATTTATTTCGGTACCTGCGATCTTGACGATTGTTGGGCTCATTGGTGGTTCGCTCACCTTCCGTTATGATCCCTTGGCACTGGTGGTTGGAATCGTGGCTGCCATCATTACCGCGGTGATGGCGGTGTTGGTATGCCAGTATTTGACGATTATGGCTACCGCCTTGCGCGCCAAGCGTCGCTTCCGCGAATTCACCTTTGCGGTGTTGTTTTTGATCTTGGTCTGCTTGGGGCCAATCATCTCCTCGATCGCCATGGCAGCGAGCAGCCTGGTGGATTTGGTAGTGCCTATCGCCAATGTATTGGCCTACACGCCGTTGGGAGCTGCTGCGGCCCTCCCCGGTGCCATCGCTGCTGGGAACTACGTGCAGTTTGGTATCTGTCTGGTGCTGACGGTGATCTATCTGGCCGGCCTGTATTGGTTGGTTTCTCGAGCGACAGCCAAAGCGACGGTCACGCCGCCACCGGAACAACAAGCTGCCAAACAAAGTGGCTTGGGGTTCTTCAAATACGCACCAAGTAATCCAGCAGGTGCCGTCGGGGCCCGCGCTTTGACCTATTGGTTCAAAGACCCGCGCTACGCCATCGGTGTATTGATGGTTCCGGTGCTGCCGTTGATCTTCTGGTTTGTCGGCAACCAGAGCGGAAACTACACCATGATGTTCCTGTTGGGACCCTTTATCGGAATCCTGCTGGGCTTTTCCATTTCCGCCGATATTTCCTATGACAATACGGCGTTTGCATTGCATGTTCTTACCGGGGTTTCAGGGCGCGCCGATCGTGCCGGACGAGCCCTGGCCTGCCTGACGCTGTCAATCATTCCGGTGCTTGCTGCGGCAATACTGCCCGGAGCGATCTCCGGCGAAGTATGGCGGATTCCCGGTGACATTGGCATGTCCCTGGCTGCTTTGCTCGTCGCCTTAGGTGTTGCTTCGGTCGCCTCGGCCCGATACACCTACGCGGTACCACTTCCAGGGGATAATCCCATGAAGACCCCTCCAGGTAACGGTATGCGTGTCGCGCTCACCCAATTAGCTACCTTCACGACGATGGGAGTCTTGCTGATCCCAGTCATCATTCCTTATCTGATTGCTTGGTTCCAAGAATCGCAGGGCTTGAGTTTCCTGACACTCGGCATTGGTTTGGTACTGGGCATTGGACTATTCCTCGGTGGCCTTGTCCTAGGTGGTAAGTGGTACGAAAACCGGGCCCCTGAGCTGATGCAAGCGGTCATGCTCAACAAATAAATCTTATGTAGCCAATTCGGCACGCGGTCATTGCGTCAGCAAAATGCTGGGGTGAGACCGCGTGTCGTTTTGTTGTTAAAACTCCATGAATCACAGTTGCTGGATCGGCCTAAAAGCGCGCATGTGGAGGCGGAAACACAAAGACTTTTGGCAGTGGATGTGGACAAGCTCCCATGCTGAACGGACTCGCAAAGCAGGTAATTCGTACTAGACTTGAAGGCATGGTGGAACAGTCTGAAGAAACTCGTGGCGGCACAGCGACGATCGAACGGACCGAGACAACTCAGAGTGTCGAGGCTGGCGATCATGAGCGTTTTGCCCATTACGTGCAGAAGGAAAAGATCATGGAATCGGCGCTGTCCGGTGAGCCAGTGATCGCCCTGTGCGGCAAGGTATGGACCCCAGGTCGAGACCCCAAGAAGTTCCCGGTATGCCCTGAGTGCAAGGAAGTTTACGACTCCTTGATGGGGTAGTGCCCGAGAACGAACAGCACTACTTCACACACAGCACGCGGCCGGGAAAAGGTAAATGACCGAGACACTTTTTGATTTTGGCGACAAACTTCCACTGGAAGACAAGCTCCCTGTAGCGTATCCAGAACGTGCGGCCTGGGGAACCGGGCCGAAACTTCGCGCCTGGCAGGCCGAAGCCTTGGCTCAATACTTTGAGACCGAGCCCAAGGACTTCATGGCCGTGGCTACCCCCGGCGCAGGTAAAACTACCTTCGCACTGCGCTTGGCCAAGGTGCTCATCGATTCGGGCAAAATCAATCGCATGATTGTTGTCGCGCCGACCGACCACCTGAAAAAGCAGTGGGCCGACGCGGCAGCCCGAGTTGGTATTGCACTGGACCCTAATTACAAGAATTCTGATGGGCGCCACGGCTCGCACTATTTGGGTGTTGTGGTGACCTATGCCCAGGTGGCCCTCAAGCCTGCAGTGCATCGTGCCAAGACCGAAAATGCTCGGACCTTGGTGATCATGGATGAGGTCCACCACGCAGGTGACGCCATGTCCTGGGGCGACGGTATCCGCGAAGCGTTTGAGCCAGCAACACGACGTTTGGCCTTGACCGGTACCCCGTTCCGTTCCGACGCGGCCCCCATTCCTTTTGTGCAGTACGTCGATGAGGGCGATGGTATTCGCCGTTCCAAGTCGGACTACACCTACGGTTACGGCAATGCGCTTGCTGACCACGTGGTGCGCCCGGTGCTCTTTATGGCTTATTCGGGCAACATGCGCTGGCGTACGGCTGCCGGCGAGGAAATGGAAGCGAACCTCGGCGAGGGATTCACCAAAGACGTCACCGCTCATGCGTGGCGTACCGCGTTGGATCCGCACGGTGATTGGATACCTTCGGTGCTCCGCGCTGCGGACCGACGCCTTTCCGAGGTCCGTCGAACCGTGAAGGATGCCGGTGGTCTGATTATCGCCACGGACCACGAAGATGCTCGTGGCTACGCTAGCCAGCTCGAAGCGATCTGTGGCGAAAAAGTCACGACCATCCTCTCCGATGATCCCAAAGCCTCCGAGAAGATCGATGAATTCTCGGCCTCAGAAGCCCGGTGGATGGTTGCCGTGCGCATGGTGTCTGAAGGCGTTGACGTACCGCGTTTGTGCGTGGGCGTATATGCCACCAGCACTTCGACTCCGCTGTTCTTTGCCCAGGCGGTCGGACGCTTTGTGCGTAGCCGCAAGCGTGGGGAAGTGGCGAGCGTGTTCTTGCCTTCCGTACCAATTCTCATGGCTTTGGCCAACGAGATGGAGGTCGAACGCGACCATGCGCTGGATAAGGAAGGCTCCAAGGACGACGACGGTCTGGACGATTCACTTCTCGAGGCTGCCAATAAGGAAGAGAAGGCCAGCGATGAGCTGGCGCGCAATAAGTTTGAAGCACTGAATTCGCAGGCTTCCTTTGACCGTGTGCTCTTTGACGGCGGCGAATTTGGTACCGGTGCAGATATCGGTAGCGATGAAGAACTAGGATTCCTTGGCATTCCAGGTTTGTTGGAGACCGACCAGGTTTCTGAACTGTTGCGTAAACAACAGAGCAAACAGATTAACCGGGGTGGCACAAAACCAGAGCCGGTCTCTGATCACCGCCGAATGATGGAGTTGCGTACCAAGCTCTCCAAGAACGTCTCGGCATGGGCTGCCCGTACTGGAACGCCCCATGGACAGATTCACAATAAGCTGCGCAGCGTTTGTGGTGGACCGGCAGTGCCTCAGGCCACCGCCGATCAGTTGCAGGCTCGCATCGACAAATTGCAGGATTGGTTCGTCGGTCGCAAATAAGCCTGCTGACAGGTACTAGTGCCATAATTCTGCCATGGCTAAAAATGAATTATCGGTAGCAGCCCGGGTCCATCGACGAGATCGAGCTCGGGCTGCTGCTTCGTATTTAGCCATCTTTTTAGGTCTGATCAGCTTGTTCGCCCCGGTGATTGCCCACCTAGCAGGAGCCGCGCCCCTGCTGTTTTCCGGCCCGTTAGCGGCCTTCCCTCCTTTTCTTTATCAAATTTCGCGCATCTACATTATTTTCGGAAGCTTCAGCCTCTTTGTGATGGCGCGATACCTCCGTTCGGGAAACCGACTCGCGTGGGGAGTATCGATAGCGTTATTGGTGCTCATTGCGCTCTTCAATATTGGAAAGACCATTGATTGGCCCGTGGCTGTCCTCAGCCTCGCAGGGGCCGCGTGGTTGGCTGCGAAACAGGCCGCGTTCCCGGTACGCCCCGGAAAGGTCCTCACTCGGCGCTCGCTGTTGGTCGGTGGCGCGGTGCTTCTCTTGGCGACCATCATTGCTGTCGGATTGTTGATCCATCTCGTTCGAGATAATGCAATGAGTCTAGGCGATGGAGTACGTACGCTCTTTAGTTCACTGGATGTGGAACTTCACGAACGCGGCGAGCACCCGCGACTAGAACTGCTGCTGGCCTTGGTGCTGAGCATTGTGGGTTTGGTGATGTGGCACCTGCATGTGGCCAATCACGTCAGAGAGATTGGTGCACAGGAACACCACGAAGCACGTGAACGGGCCCGCAGTGTGATCGATGCTTATGGCGGCGGTACCCTGGACTATTTTGCCTTGCGCGATGACAAAGAATGGTTCTTCCTCAAAGACTCGGTGCTCGCCTACGCTATTCGTGGCTCGGTCTGCTTGGTGTCTCCGGATCCTATTGGCCCGGCCGAGCAACGCGAGGAAATCTGGGCCGAGTTCATGCTCTGGGCAGAACACCATGGCTTGGCCGTGAGCGTACTGGCGGCGGGCGAAGAGTCGCTACCGATCTATGAGGACAGCGGTCTGCACACGGTGTATCTGGGAGACGAAGCCATTGTGGACTGCCAGAATTTTTCATTGGCAGGCAAGAAGTCAAAGTCTTTGAGACAAGGACACGCCAGAATCGTACGTACCGGATATTCGGTACAGCACGTTGACCCCTTGCAAATCTCCGATGAGCTCAAGCAACGACTGGAAGCGTTGAGCCTGCAGAGCCGCCAAGGTGAGGTTGAGCGTGGTTTTTCGATGACTCTTTCGCGCCTGTTCGATCCTGAGGACAAAGGGCTGATGCTCTCGATTGCCTTCGATGCTCAAGGGATTGCCCAAGCGTTTATCCAGTGGATGCCAGCCTCTGCAGCTAACGGCTGGTCGCTGGACGTGATGCGCCGGAGCACTGCTGAGGACATGCCAGGTGGGCTCATGGATTTCATCATCATTGAGACCATCGGGAAACTGGCTACTGAAGGCAAACACGGACTGGGGTTGAACTTTGCGGTCTTGCGCGATGCCGTGGCAGAAGACAAAAATTCATCACGGTTCGAGAAGCTGGTGGCCCAACAAGCATCCAAACATGCTCAAGTCGCTTCACTATGGAAATTTAACTCAAAATACGACCCACAGTGGCAACCGCGCTATGCGGCAGTTGGAACCATGGACCTATGGTTAGCCCAAGGACTAAGCATGGCTCATGCCGAAGGCCTGGCCGAGTTCCCCTCCTTACCTTCCTTCGCCTCTGCGGCAACAGGAAGGAACAAAAAGTGATTTCCGCGGTCAACCTTTTGGTCCTTGGTGAACCGTGAAGTTCTGTGAAAGGTTAGGGCAGATGACAAAGCGCGAAAAGTATTTTCGATACGCATTGGGTTCTGGTGCGTTGGCCTATTCTTCGGGCATGCTCAGTGAAGCGCTACTGGGCTGGAAACTAGATCCACGTACGACACTATTATCTGAGTTAGCTGCCAGTGGTCATCCTGATCGAAGAGTATTCCGAGTGACAGACATCGTGGCAGGCACGTTATTCATTGGTGCCAGCGCCGTGCCACAGCACCGCCGTGCCACAACATTTCGAGTGTTATTGGCTCTGTTCGGAACTGCCACGATCGCCGATGCATTCAGCCCCCTGGACTACCCGATTTCACAAGACGAGCAGAACCCGAAGGACCAGAAGCATCGCGGTGCCCCGAGCCTTCGCCATCGGGCGCACTATCTCACAACGACTCTCGCTGGCAGCGCCGCTGCGGGAATTTGTCTGCACGATTGGCAGCTACAACGCCGTCAGTCGGGCACGGTGCGAAAGTTTGCTGGTCCCGCAGTGGTTCTTGGAGAAATCGCGGGAGTCGTGGCCTTGGCTTCCCCCAAGCTTCTACCTGGTATTGTGCAAAGGATGCAGACCCTCGGATTTACTGCCATTTGCCTGGACCTCGCTCGACGTGGGCTGGCCACTTCACCATCGCCCAAAGTGTGAACCCATCGTGACGGGGAGACTGGAGACTTGGGGATCCGCTGCGGTCGGTTACGCCTTGGTAGAAGCTTCGCTGACCCGGTCGTAGGTCAGCACCCGGATCCCTGAATCAAGTACGCTCTGTGCAACGGGTTGGAACCGATGAAACTCAAAGGGCCCGTCAAAAAGTGGGATGCCGGCGCCAATTACTGATGGATTTTGTTTCAGGATCAGTCGGTCGATTTCGGGGAGCAAACTGTGGGCTAGTTTCCCACCACCGACCAACCACAAGTCTTTTCCTGATTCATTCTTCAGTTGGCGCACTCGTTGGCGTGCACTGCCCGGAACGATTTCAACGTCAGGGTTGTGGCTCTTGAGTGTTGTTGAGAACACCAGATGGCGAAGGTGACGATAGGCATCGGTGGTCCCGGCAGCCAAACCAACTTCGTAGGATGCCCGGCCTTCAAGAACAGTGTCGAAGGTAGTGCCAGGATCGGAAATCCCTAGCGCTTCCCGCGCGGCCGTGGGCAAGGCTTCGGGGTAGTGTTCGATCATAAAACTGATGAGATCTTGCGCTAAGGGGAAGAATTCTGCGCCGCTAGGATCACCACCATCGGGCCCGGCAATGTAACCGTCCAAAGTTGTGGCCACGTAGTACACGAGCTTGCGCATGTCGGTCCGTTCCAGGAGGCAAAAGTGTGCCCCCAGCATGCCCACGGAGTGAGGCCACGGTCAAGCGTCCTAGGAACCTGTCGCTAGTCTATGACTAACCCAGGGTGAGAACGGTGACTGAGGCATCGCGTAATTCATCATGAACGGCCGGCAGGTTTTCGGGCGTGACAGCCGCTGTCAGGGGCGAGATGACCGTGGCGCTAAAACCATGCTTCACCGCGTCCAAGGCGGTGGCACGCACGCAGTGATCCGCTGCCAGTCCGACAATGTCCACGGTGGTGATGCCTGCCTCGCGCAACCACGGGGCCAACAAAGGGCCACTTTCATCGTCAATCGGGGCACCATCGACGAGCTCGCGTGCTTCAAATCCTGAATAGGCGGCGGTGAAACGGCCCTTGGCAAAATGCGCGTCGACCGGCGTATCTTTGAGCAGCAGGTGTAGCTCGGCTCCTGCGGTTCCGGCAACACAATGAGGCGGCCACGAATCAACGTAGTCGGGTGTTGATGAAAAGTGGGCTCCCGGATCAATATGCCAATCCTGCGTGGTGATCACTGCGCGGTAGCTTTCGCGGCGTTCGGCAATATCGCTGGCAATGGCTGCAGCGACGGCATTTCCACCCGCTACGGCCAGGGCACCGCCCTCACAAAAGTCAGGTTGTAGATCAATGATCAGCAGGGCTCGAGTCATGGCTTGCTCCTTGATGCGGGCCGTCGAATTCACCTTGTGAAGAGGCTACGGCCCGCAACTGAGATTTTCGTGTGTTTTTCAGTTCTGAATCATGATCGTTGGAATGACCGGTTCGCCGCGCTGCAATTTGCGGGCAACGCCGGGCAGTTCCTGGATCGATGCACGGTGACGTTCGGTGGCCTTCGTGACACCGCTAGCACCCGTGTAGGACTGATCAATTTCCCCATTGACCACCAGTGGTACTACCAGCTCACGCTCCGGGCCTCCGGTGGTGTGCTCGGTCGTGGAGACAACTTCCGCCACAGCGCGGTTACGGTCATTGAGCTGACGGACCGCGTGCTTGCGGCCGCCAACGCTAGCCTTATTCGCAGCAGCCTTGGCCACCGGGATCCAGGCACCGGCGTCATCTTGGCGGGCCACAAGCTTATAAACCATCGAAGCGGTGGGGTGTCCCGAGCCGGTGACCAGCGCGGTGCCGACGCCATAGGAATCAACCGGGGCACTGGCCAAGGCGGCAATCGCGTACTCATCCAAGTCCGAAGTGACGGTGATCTTGGTGTTCCAATTGCCGAGGCCATCCAATAGCTGACGAACCCAACCGGCCTGTTGCACTAGGTCGCCGGAATCGAGGCGAACCCCGCCAAGCTCAGGACCGGCGACTTCAACAGCGGTGCGAACACCTTGTTCGACATCGTAGGTATCTACCAAAAGGATCGTGTCCTTACCCAAGGATGCGACCTGCGCTTCAAAGGCGGCGCGCTCCGAATCATGCAACAGGGTGAAGGAGTGTGCGGAGGTTCCCACTGTCTTTAGCCCGTAACGAGCTCCTGCCTCCAAGTTTGAGGTCGAGGTGAAGCCGGCAATCATTGCTGCGCGGGCCGCGGCAACCGCTGATTCTTCGTGGGTGCGTCGTGATCCCATTTCGATGCAGGGGCGGTCACCGGCCGAGGCGATCATGCGTGAGGCGGCCGAGGTAATGGCCGAGTCATGATTCATGACCGAGAGCAGGTAGGTTTCAATCACGCAGGCTTCGGCGAAGGTGGATTCGACGGTGAGCAGGGGAGAGTTAGGGAAGTACAGCTCGCCTTCGGCGTAACCGGAGATGTTCCCGCTGAATCGGTAGTTCTCCAAGTACTTGATGGTCTGTGCGTTGACGACCTTGTTGTCTTTGAGGAAGCGCAGCTGCTCGTCGTCAAAGTGAAAATCAGCCAATCCTTCAAGCAAGCGTCCGGTGCCGCCAACAACTCCATAGCGACGTCCCTCAGGCAAGCGCCGTGCGAACGCTTCAAACACGGAAGGGCGGTGGGCCGCACCGGACTCGAGTGCCGCCTGAAGCATGGTCAACTCATAGTGGTCGGTGAAGAGGCTGGTGCGCATGGGACGCTCCTGAAGATCGAAAAAGTATCAGCGGTGGTGCTGCCTGTACTAGCAGACCGGTTTTTACTGTATAACGGCTCACGCTGAAGATGATATTTACCGTGTCCTGCGTGGCGTTCAGAATCGACGCGTAAAATAGAAATTATGACCGCAATGCCCGATGTACTTCCGGAAATCGAAACCGCCGCCACGTATGAAAAGCCATGGCGCTTGATTGTGTGGAATGACCCGGTGAATTTGATGAGTTACGTGGCCTATGTGTTCCGTTCCTACTTTGGATTCACGGCTGAAAAGGCTGAACAGCTCATGTTGCAGGTGCACCACGACGGATTCTGCAATGTGCGCACCGGTAGCCGCGAAGCCATCGAATCAGATGTCCAAGCAATGCACGGATTCGGGCTTAACGCGACCATGACCCAGGAGGCCTAAGGGTGGCCAAGGCCTTCAAATACGGTGCCCACGGAATTACGGGCACCCTGCATTCTGCTGAGCGTAAGTTACTGCGCGAACTCTTTGGTGACGTGATCACCATGCTGGAAGAGCGTGCACTGGTACACCAGCTTCCTGACGATGTTGACCCCTTGTACGCCTTGACTGGAATGCGCCCAGAGTCGATGGATCTGCCACCGGTCACTGATCCGGCACTATCCAAACTTCTACCTGATGCCAGCGATGACCCCGTGGTGGCAGCAGAGCACCGCCGACTGACCGAAGCTGACTTGATTGCACAGAAGATCGGCCGGTTGCGCGAGGCCCAGTTCCTGATGGAAACCGACAAGATTGTGCTGGAAAAAGAGAATGGACAACGCTTTGCGCAGGCGCTGAATGATGTCCGGCTCGTCTTGGCCGAACGCCTCGAAATCCGAGACGAACAGGATGCCGAACGCGTTTCTGAAGTTTTGGACGCGGCGGAGGTCGAAACCCCTGAAGAGTATCTAGCGTTGGTTTATAACTTGGTTTCCTGGGTGCAGGATACGTTGATGAGCGCCCTGATGGAAGCGGAGTATTAATCGATGAATTCCTATTTTGCTAGCGAGCAAGTTTCAGTTCCTGATGCCGATACGCCGATCGGCATCTTTGACTCGGGCGTTGGTGGACTGACCGTAGCTCGCGCAGTGATTGATCAGCTCCCGGGCGAATCGCTGATCTATGTTGGTGATACGGCAAACTCGCCTTACGGACCCTTGCCGATTGCTCAGGTGCGTGCCAACGCTTTGGGCGTCATGGATGAGCTGGTGGATGCTGGCGTGAAATTACTGGTGATCGCCTGCAACTCTGCGTCGGCCGCAGTCCTACGCGATGCTCGGGAACGGTACACCGCTAGATACGGAATTCCGGTGGTGGAAGTCATTCAGCCTGCCGTTCGTCGTGCAGTGGCTGGCTCCAAGAACGGCAAAATCGGCATCATCGGTACACAAGCTACGGTAGGTTCGCGAGCCTACGAGGATGCCTTCGCCGCTGCCCCTGATCTTGAAGTGACCTCGGTGGCCTGCCCGCGTTTTGTGGAGTTCGTGGAATCGGGAATTACTGCCGGACCAGAACTTCTGCAGATTGCGCAGGAGTATTTGGCGCCACTTCAAGAAGCTGGGGTGGATACCCTGATTTTGGGATGCACCCACTACCCATTGTTAACCGGCGTCATTTCTTATGTCATGGGTGATGGTGTCACCTTAGTTTCCAGCGCCGAAGAAACTGCCAAGGATGTTTTCCGGGCATTAACGCGTCATTCATTGGTGCGTGAAGATGGTGTCGCGGCGCGTCATGAGTTCCTTGCCACAGGCAACGCTGATAGTTTTGGTGTACTGGCTCGCCGTTTCCTCGGACCCGAGGTTTTGCAGGTGCGCCACGTGGACCATGTGGCCGCCCACTACCCGACCGGTGCGATTGCGCGGATTACTCCGCAAATGATTGCCGCGTCGAAAGCGAGAAACGAATGAAGCTGACCATCATCGGATGCACCGGGTCGTTTCCTGGACCGGGATCTCCCGCGTCCTGTTACCTGGTGTCCGCCTTTGATGGCACGCGCGACTGGAAGATTCTCCTAGATTTAGGTTCCGGCGCGCTGGGCGTTCTGCAACGCTACACAGATCTTAAAGACATTGATGGGATCATGATTTCCCATCTACACCCGGACCACTGCATGGACCTTTGTGGTCTGCATGTGGCGATTCGTTGGGATCCTAATGGCTGGGGTCGTGAACGCATGCTGGTGCACGGACCGGCTGCGACCGCCAACCGCATTGAAACTGCCTATTCCTTGCCCGATGGTGACACCATGGCCAAGGACTACGACTTCCAAGTGTGGACGCCGAACAAACCAGTAAAAATTGGGCCCTTCACCATCACTCCTTATCCGGTGCGTCACCCGATTGAAGAAGCCTACGCTTTGCGTGTGGAGGCCAGTGAACCGGGCCCGGATGGTGAAATGCTCACCAGCGTCCTGACCTACTCGGGGGACACCGACACCTGTGATGGTCTGGTAGAAGCAGCCAAAGGCGCAGATATGTTCCTCTGCGAGGCTGCCTTCGAAGAAGGCCGCGATGATCATATCGACGGCGTACACCTGACCGGTAAACGAGCTGGCGACATGGCCACCGCTGCCGGCGCTGAACGCATGCTTCTCACTCACATCCCGGTGTGGACCGATATCAACAAGGTTGTTGAAGAAGCCAAGGGAACTTACTCTGGCGGTATTGCCGTGGCAGTATCCGGCGTGACCTATGGTGTGTACTCGGGAAGCCTGAAAGAAGATAAAGATCCTTCGCTCTTCAGAGGCGAGCGCGGTACCGATTATTTGAAGACGCGTACCGGCACCCTGCCCACCATTTCTTATGAAAAGACGCGTAAGTTCCCGCTACTTAAACGTAAAAAGTAAATACCAAACGAAAGATCAGCATCACCGAAACGATTAACTCCGTTTTGGTGGTGCTGATCTTTTTGCATCAGCCTAAGAAGTCGTTCTAAATCGCCACGAGGTGTATTTCACCGTAACTCTCTGGCGAGCACGTAAAGATCATCGGGTACGCGTGGTTAAGATGGAATCATGACTTTACGCGCTGACGGCCGAGGAGCCGCGCAACTTCGAGACATCACTATCACCCGCGGCTGGTCCGCTCAGGCCGAGGGCTCTGCACTGATTGAATTCGGTAATACCCGAGTACTGTGCACCGCATCCTTCACCGAGGGTGTGCCACGCTGGCTCAAGGGACAGGGCACCGGATGGGTCACCGCCGAATACGCCATGTTGCCACGTGCCACCAACACCCGTAACTCCCGCGAATCGGTCAAGGGCAAGCTCTCCGGACGTACCCACGAAATCTCGCGTCTGATCGGACGCTCACTACGTGCCGTTGTTGATACCAAGGCACTGGGCGAAAACACCATTGTGCTGGACTGCGATGTATTGCAGGCTGACGGTGGCACCCGTACCGCGGCAATCACCGGTGCCTACGTGGCTCTGTCCGAAGCCATTACCTGGGCTCGCTCGCAGGGCATCGTGAAAGAAAACGCCAAGGTCCTCACCGACTCGGTGGCCGCGATTTCCGTGGGCATCATCGACGGAACCCCAATGCTTGATTTGCCTTACGAAGAAGACGTCCGAGCAGAGACCGATATGAACGTTGTTGTTACCGGCTCCGGCGACTTTGTTGAGGTTCAGGGCACCGCCGAAGGTGTTCCTTTTAAGCGTGCCGAATTGGATGCTCTTCTTGAGCTGGCATTGGGCGGGACCAACGAACTGGCACAGATCCAGCGCGAAACGCTGAAGATCACCAAATGAGCCAGCCAGTCCTCGTTCTCGCATCGCATAACCAGGGCAAACTGCGTGAACTACGCGAATTACTGCGTGGACAGGTACCTGGACTGGACGTTGACACTCAAGTCATTGACGCAGCCACCGCTGGGGCTACCGACCCAGTGGAAGACCAGGTCACCTTTGAAGGCAACGCGCTGAAGAAGGCCCGCGAAATTGCAGCATCGACCGGATTGATTGCGCTCGCCGATGACTCGGGGCTGAGCGTTGATGTGCTTGGTGGTGCTCCAGGAATCTTCTCTGCCCGGTGGTCTGGTGTCCACGGAAATGATGAAGCGAATATTGATCTATTGCTGGCGCAGTTGGGCGATATCGCTGCAGAGCATCGCGCCGCACAGTTTGTTTGTGCCGCTGCCTTAGCGACACCGGCCGGCGATGAATTCGTTGAACTGGGCAAGGTAGAGGGCCTGCTACGCACTGAACGTGCTGGTGATCATGGATTTGGTTATGACCCAATCTTTGAACCTGTCGGGGCCGCAAAATCGATGGCAGAGCATACGCCACAGGAGAAGAACGCGATCTCTCATCGCGCTCGTGCCTTTGCAGCGTTGCTTCCCACCATTGTTGAGGCTGTCAGCAAAGTAGTAATCAACAGCTAATCATTGGTAGCAAAATGCCAGCCAGTGACTGCCTTGCGGTAGTCACTGGCTGGCATTTTTGCGTTAGGTCGGATGATTGATCCTTTCAGTTATTAGGAACTGGAGGTGGCCGAGGCGCTTGGCGTAGCGTCATCCTCTTCAGTTTTTGGTGCCGTGGAAGGCTGCTGTGTATCCGGCGTCGTGGTATCGGCTGATTCAGAAGTGAAGTGCGAGCGGATGGAATCTGCTTCGCTGCTTACCGTGTCAGAATCAATAAGATCACTCGCTTCGTTATTCAACAGCGTGGTCCACTTATTCAGGATTTCTTCGGCAGTGCCCGAGTCGTAGAGCTTATTGGTCAACTCGGTCTTCGCCGCTTCATACTGTGCCTTGAAGTTTTCGTCGGCGAGGAAACGGGTCACCAGCGCGTTGGATTTTCCGCCCATCGACCGGCCACCGTTTTGACCACCGGCAGCCTTGTCATCCGTGGTCTTAGTATCACCATCGGTAGCCGTCTTGTCGTCCGAGGCGTTGTCATCGGTTGACTTCTGGTCTGTGGAATTTTGATCAGTGGAGTTCTTGTCAGTGGAGTTCTGATCTGTCGAGTTCTGATCTGGGGGAGTCATGTTGCCTCCCGGGGCACCACCCTGACCATTCATTTCAGGACGTTGTCCTCCACCGCCACCACCGAATGACAGGCCGTCTGGCATCTCTCCGTTGGCTAGATCCTTGAGAACATCGATCAGTTCGGTGCCATCCTCCAAAGTCATCTGATCGGGGAGCTCGACGCCGTCTGGAACTGTACCTGCCTCAATCTGTTTCTTCGCATCGTCTAGTTCTAGGCCGTCGGGCAGCATGCTGGTCAGCAGGGAATCGGTGTCCATCTTGCCTTGGCCACCGGCGTTGTCGCCGCCCATGCCTCCGCCTTGACCGCCGCCCATTCCGCCGCCTTGGCCTCCGCCCATACCGCCGAAGGAAAGGTTCTGATCCCAAGCGACAACTGTCATCGTTTTCGATTCGCTGTCATAACGGAGGAATGAATTGTTACCTGGGCCGTCAATGTCATCAGTATTCGATACCAAATCTTGCATGGCCAAATAGGTGGCGAACTGATCCGTATCTAGATAGTCGGATAGTTTGCTGGAGAAATCTTCATCGGACGAGTTATTCACGAAATCTAAGAAGGTAGCGACAGGGGTCAGATCATCGGTACCGGACTCGACATCAAAAGCAGACTCATAGTCGCTGCCAGAATCACCGCGGTAGGAGTAGTCACCATCGGCGTCAGCCTTATAGGTGATTCCATCACCTTCAAAAGTTTCTTCGCTGTAGAGCTCATCGGAGGGGTTATCAATGACCAAGCGTAGTTCTGGATCTGAACCGTTCAGGGAGAACCGGGTCGCTGCAGCATGTTCGGTGGCGAGTCCAGCTTCACCAAGCAGGTCAAGGGCGACCGCTTCGTTCAGGGAAGACTCGCTCGTGTTGGTTCGGACCACGAATTCGGTCCTGCCTGAGTAACTCTGGTTATCCTCATATTTATCTAGGCGCAGGATCCACGGTAGGGTCGCGGCGTCCGAGGATTCGTCGGTACCGCGCAGCGTGGAGTTACCCTTCAACTTCAAACCAACATTTTTGAAAGTGGTTCCGTCGATCGTGACTTCGGCGGAAATCCATTCCTTGGATCCGTCGGTGGCATAGGCCTTCAACGCTGCGGTGATGTCATCTGGATCAGCCGTGACACTGATTTCGTGCACGGTGTCAGCATTGAAGAAGGTGGAGGTTTCGCTACTGACTTCGGTGTTGATAATGCTGTGAGATGAAGCCGTTGCTGAAGTGGTGCAGCCTGCTAGGGCCAAGGCACCGATGGACAATGAGGCGACGGCCGTCATCACCCGTGGGGATCTAAAACTAAAACGACGAGGGGACTGCGCCCGATGGTTGGGTGAGTCGAACATGATGCTCCTAGGGGTGCAGTGACACTGCAGTGGATATTTTGTGTTTGGTTGTCTTGTGCCAGCGATTGGCTGGCAGATTCTGATTCAGCAGGCTCATCCCGGTAGCAAATTTGGAAATTCGTGACGGCCGAATCTGATGCCGCCAAAGCAACTTATCGGCAGGTCCCGCGTTCAGCGCCGACTTTGTTTCCACGATGATTTCATTGCACTCAAGCCGGAACCCGGTGCGGGGATCGGTCCATACGAGGTTGTTATCTACCGTGACTCGACTGTTGGTCTCGGGGAGAAACAGCGTGGTTCGGCTGTAGGACGAGTCGATGACGGGGGAGAGACTGGTCGGAGCGATCGGGCAAGAACCCAGCTCGTGATCAAGCGTTTCTTGGATGTATTCCAGTGACTGTTCACTGAGCGCTGCGCGGGCCGCAAAGGGATGTTCAATGCGTTCCTTGACGGTCTGTTCGCGGGCACCTTCGGTTTTGACTTCGAGATAGCACTGCTGTGTATCCATATAGCTTCTGGTGCGCACCTTAAAACGGCGACGACGCGGATGAGCTGCTAGATGGAAACTGGCCAGGTCGGGGGTATCAAAGTAGACCGATGTGTAATCCGAAGCCCGGCGCCCATCAATGGATAACACCAGTGCTTGTTGGGCCAATAGCGGGAGCACCTGCTCGGCCTGCTGTTGGGTGAGAATGTATTTGCGGTCGGTACGGGTTTGAAGGGCTGCTGCCTCGTTGAGTTCGTCGAGGCTAATGGTCTGTAGCTGGTCGCTGAAATTCATCGGGTCTGTCCGGTAATCACTTCGTGGTTCTCTACGGTGCGTGAAGAATCTGACTCAATCATGCTGAGACTGGGCCGCGAGTAACGGACCTTCACGATGGTCTTGTCGTTGATCAGATCCAGCTGCTGAACCACTGCCTGGTGGATCGTGGCCCCACCAAAGAGCATGCTCAGGTGTGCGTTGAGCTCATCATCATCGGCAATGGCACGGTCCAGGACGACTTCCTGATGGCGGTAGGAAGGCAAAACCTTAGAGTGGTCTGCGACCAGCATGGCCACCAAGATCAATGCGACCAAGGTGATTGGCAACCAGACCGGAGTCGGGCCCATGCCGGCGATCAGGCCGATAGCCAGAGCTGAGAAGTAGTAGGCAATTTCGTGCTGTTCAAGCTCGGTAGAGCGCAGACGGATGATGGACAGAACGCCGAACAGTCCCATTCCGAGTCCTGCGCTGACGGTGCTTCCGGCTAGAGCCGTCGCGACAGCGAATACACCGATGTTGATTCCGATATACGACACTGCCAAATCTCGGCGGCGGTGGCGACGTAGGTATAGGCCAAAGGTGAGGATCAGGATGGCAGCGATATCGACAGCTGCGAAAAGCAAGACGTTCATAAATTTCCTTGTAGTTCTTCGGAAAGGGGGTTGTTAAAAGTCTTGAATTACTTGCTGTGGGATTCGTAGGACATCTTCATGAGGAAGCTAAGGGGCAGGTCAGATCACACTCTCGGGAAGGGATTCCTGAGAATTTCGTAGTGGAATGTCACGCGGAATTCTGCGGTTTTTAACCTAATTTTTGGCTTCTGTATGCGTTCTTTATGCGAATCCTAAGAAAGTGAGTCCGGTAGCTCTTGCGCTTCTCTGCTAGTGGTTCTATGGTTAGTTACATGACTAACTAACCCACTAACTAACCCGGTGGGAACGAACACTGAAGGGAGCCAGCATGATCGATGACTCAAAGCCCATATTCATTCAGATTGCTGAGCTGATTGAGAATGACATTGTCTCTGGTGTTCTTGCCGAAGAAGCCCAAGTCCCATCAACCAATGAGTTCGCAGCCTTCTATCGGATCAATCCAGCCACAGCGGCTAAAGGGATCAATCGGCTCGTCGAAGATGGGCTGCTCTATAAAAAACGGGGGATCGGAATGTTCGTCACCGAAGGTGCGCCACAACGGTTACGAGAACAGCGCCGTGAAAAATTTCAGCAGCAATTTATTACGCCACTCACCGCCGAAGCTTCAAAACTAGGCATCGGCATCAACGAATTGGTGGCCATGATCAAAACCAGTTCGGATACCTAAAACTTCGTCGCAAGGCAGGGAAGGTACGTCATGACTCAAGCAACAGCAATCGCCATCCGCGATCTGACCAAAACCTACAAAGACCTCAAAGCACTCGATAACATCAACCTGGATCTGGAACCCAACCGGATCTACGGACTGCTCGGACGCAACGGTGCCGGCAAGACAACGCTGATGTCCATCTTGACCGGTCAAAACTTCCAAGACCACGGAACTGTGCAGGTCTTTGGACACGAACCCTTCGAGAACGATGCAACTCTTGCGCGGATCTGTTTCATCAGGGAATCCCAAAAATACCCCGATGACTTCAAAGTCCATCAAGCATTTGCTGCAGCTTCCCTGTTTTTTGAGAACTGGGATCAGCACCTGGCCCAAGAGCTGATGAAAGAATTTGATCTGCCGGCCAAGCGCAAAATTAAGAAACTCTCCCGCGGTCAACTCTCCGCGGTAGGAGTGATCATCGGCCTGGCCTCACGAGCTGAAATCACCTTCTTCGACGAACCATATTTGGGCCTAGACGCAGTAGCACGGCAAATCTTCTACGATCGTTTGGTCGCGGACTTCGCTGAGCATCCACGCACGATCGTGCTCTCCAGCCACCTCATTGATGAGGTCGCCAACCTGCTTGAACACGTAATCGTGATCGACAAGGGCCAGATAGTGATTGACGCCGATGCCGAAGAACTCCGCGGAGCAGCAGTAACCGTCACAGGAGATGCCGCCAAAGTTCAAGAATTTGTCGGTACGGCGAAGGTTCTGCATCGTGATGCACTCGGTGCTCTGGCCAGCGTCACCATCGAATCCCAGCTTGATGCGGGGCGCCGCGAGCAAGCCAAGCTTATGGGACTCGATCTCAGCCCGGTGTCACTACAACAGTTCGTAGTTCGTAGCTCGTTGAGTTCAGCGAGCGAAAGAGTCGATGAAAAGTCGGAGGCTTGGTCATGAACCGCATCATCAAAGTTGCTCGAATGCAACTGATCAACAAGGCCACTTTCATTGGCATTCCGTTGATCATCTTGTTCAGCTCATTCCTTTTTACCGTGGTGATCTGGTGGCTGGTCCGCCGAAACGATGCTGAAGGTATCCTTTACGGCGGCGGGGCTCAAGCCCCGATGTGGTACTTTCTTGCCCTAGGCATTCAAGCCTTGACCCTCACTTTCCCCTTCTCCCTAGGGATGAGCATTTCGCGTCGGAGTTTTTATCTGGGGACATTGGCCTTGTTCGCAACCTGCGCCCTCGTACTCTCGGTCTTCTACTACCTCATGGGATTGTTGGAGACGGCTACCGGGGGTTGGTGGTTAGACGGACGCTTCTTCGCTCTGCAATGGATTTCCGAAAATAATTGGTTCATTCAGATCATGTTCTACTTCGTACTCATGGTCCTGTTGTTCATGATCGGCTTCCTCATTGCCACGATCTACATGCGCTGGCGGCAGATGGGTATGGTCTTCTTCTTCACCTCGCTGGGCGTAGTAGTCATAGGTGCTATCGCCCTAATCACTTTCACTGATACCTGGATGCAGTTTTGGGAATGGGTGATGACATGGAGTGCCGGAGGAGTGACGCTCTGGGGAGGCCTAGTCGCCGTTCTGATGGCAGGATGCTCATATCTCACGCTACGTAAGGCAACTGCGTAGTCACATAGTTGACGAACCGGTGCACGGTTCCCGTTCAAAAATGACGGGAAGCGTGCACCATTTCGTTTTGTTCGCTGGCACCCTTGGGCCAAGAACGATCCTTGCTATTCTCGGTAAGTACCAGGGTGAAAGTTGGCTTTCAAACCAAAAAGTCATAGCCCGTATCCCTAGGAGGACGTGCATGAGCACCCGAGCAACCGGAACCCGCACAAGTGACGGCGCACTGGAACTCCGACGAAAATTTACCCAGTCTCCGAGTGAATTATGGTCCTACCTCGTCAATTCCGAGCGTCTGGCATTGTGGTTCGGTACCTACAGCGGTGACCCGGATAGCGGCGCGGTGGATGTTGTGTTGCTGGCTGAAGAAGGCGCACCCAGCGAACAGGTGGAAATTCTAGAATGCGATCCTCGGGCCTGGGTACTGAAAGTACGTACAGGTGAAGGAGCGGAGAGCTGGCAACTAGAACTACAGATTCACGCTGAGGGGACAGGCAGTGAACTCATATTCCAAATGCCTGGATTGGATCCGTCCATGGCAGGCTCGGTAGGACCGGGATGGGAGTACTACCTTGACCGTCTGACTGCTGCAGTCAGTGGAGGCGATGTCGGAACCATCGATTTTGAGAAGGATTATTATCCGGCGCTGAGCGAATACTACGAGCAACTGTTTCAAGCGAAGTGACATTTCGGACCTGATGCACAGTGATGTCTGACTTCAAACTACGACATGCCCAGCGGTTAGTGTGTTCGTTCCCTACGGTCCAAATGCTGATTAGCTACAAGTCAACTGCGCTTCTATGGCTTCATGCTGCGAGCCAAACCGCCGTTGAGTACTCCGGGAGCAGAGCCTGTGATGCCAGAGTCAGGGTTTAAGCGAGTAAGCTATTGGGCGTGGCATTGGACTTCACAGCAGTAGATTTTGAGACAGCAAACGGTTTTATCGGCTCCGCCTGTTCGGTGGGCCTGGTCAAAGTACGTTCCGGAAAAATAGTTGAAACCGAACAGTGGCTGATGAAGCCACCAGAAGGTTTTGACCACTTTGATCCGCGCAATGTCTCAATCCACCACATCACCCCGGATATGGTCATTGACTCGCCACGCGTCACCCAGAAACTCCCCGAACTTCTCGATTTCATTGGACCTGATGTGTTGGTGGCACATAATTCGGCTTTTGACTCGGGAGTCATTCGGGCAGCCTCGGAGGCCAGCGAGATCCCCGTGCCGGAAATTGCGCACCTATGTACTGTGAAGCTTTCCCGTAAAGCCTATGACCTGCCCAGCTATTCATTGCCATTTGTAGCTGAAGAAGCGGGCCACCCCATCGAGAATCACCACGAGGCGCTCGCCGACTCCACCGCTTGTGCCTGGGCCATGATCGACATGGCAGGACGCAGTGGTGTTCAGTCAGTTCTTGAAGCCGCGGATCACTACGGTGTGCGTCTGGGGCTCACCTCAGCGTGGCAACCGGGCGATGAATACTCACGAGCTACCCGCGACGCCCAAGGATGGTTGGCTTCCGGGAACCCATTGCCACCACAGGACGCATTTAACAACTGGCCTCAAGAAGGGCCAAACCCGAGCCCTAATCCAGAAGCTGATCCCGGTCACCCGTTCTACGGGCAGATCATGGTCTTCACTGGCAATTTGGCTTTGCCCCGTCCACAGGCCAAGGAACTCGCTGCCGAACACGGTGCGCAAACGGCATCACGAGTCACGCGGGCGACGACCGCACTGGTCGTGGGTGATGGTTTCGTCCCGCAAGACTTGGCAAATGGTCGCTTGACCAACAAAGCCAAGCACGTGTTGCGCCTGCGCGAAAAAGGTCAGAAAGTCACCATCATTTCTGAAGGTGAATTCATGCAGATGGTCGGCGGGTTTGGGCTGATCGCCTAAATCACTGCAACTTAAGACGAGGAAAGCCGGCTCCTAGAAGCCGGCTTTCCTCGTCTGGTAGTAATTCTGACTAAACTAGCAGAGCCATCCAACGATCGTGCAATTCGGAAATGATGTCGTCCAATGCACTAGCTGGGCGTTCTCCCACTGCTTCAGTTCCGTACACGGCAGCCAACAGTGCTACAGCGTAGGCATCAACTTCAGGATCTCGGTCTTCAGGATCTGACACGACTGATTCAGGAGCAGCATCAACATCTGACTCTTCCGATGACTCTTCTGCATGATCACCAAAGTACGCGTTGTAGGCATCTTCTGGTGAGAGTGAGATGTTCTCACGAATCTTGGAGACCACCGCACGCAGAGCCGAAGCCGAAGGGCCTTCCAGATCGACCAGGAGTTCATCCCATTGCGTGGCGGACTCTTCGGAGCGTTCCATCGCGGAGCGAATGATTTTTGCGGCAGCCACCGCAGTTTTAGCTGCCTGAGCGTCGTGGGTTAGGAATGCAGCCGCACGAGCTAGGGTTTCCGTGGTGCCTAGCGGTACACGGGCCAAGAGCGCGGTGATGGCTGCGCGGGGCAGGACACCAGTTGAGTCAGCATCGGCACCTGTCGGGCGTCCTGGCTGTCCCATATCAGCGCTGTTGAGTCCTGAGATATTCTGTGGATCGCCATCAGCGATTTTCTCGAAGACCTCAACGTTAGAGAATTCTTTATCGATCCAGCGGCCCAGGGGCTCTGGCGCACCGGCAGGGAAGCTGCCGGTAAGTTTCTTGTAGCTACGTAGCGCAGCAAGCCACATGCAGGCTGCTTCGTCACTTGCGACACCATCACGAGCCCACTCCAACGCTTCTAGTAGGCCGTCGGCCAGGTAGAGCGGGAGGATTTCGGTGGCGCCGGGGTCGATGTCGTCACGGGCGTGGGTTGCGCCGTCGGCTAGGCCGAGGAGGATCGCAAACACTTTGTCTGAGTAGTTCTCTGGCAGGAGTGCAGATTCACCGGATTCATTCACAGCTCCATTCTAATGTCCAAGTTGTCCCAGACATTGCATATGGTTGGAAATATGCGATTGCTACATACCTCAGATTGGCATTTGGGCCGGACCTTCCATGGTGCGTCCCTGATTGACGCGCAACGTAGTGTGCTTCAAGAAATCATCGATGTTACTGTCAATCAACACGTTGACGTGGTGCTGATCTCCGGCGATATCTACGACCGGGCCCTGCCTCACGTTGATGCGGTGCAATTGTGCAATTGGGCGCTTCGTGAACTGCGGGCCACGGGCGCCACTGTTGTCATCACCAGTGGCAACCATGATTCAGCTTCACGCTTGGGTTTTGGTGCGGATCTATTAGATAGCGCAGGGGTACACATCATCGCTGACCTTGAGCGCATGGTGAATCCGATAATCTGCGAAGCTGAAGACCACCAAGTGGTGATCTATGGCATTCCCTACTTGGAACCGCGCATGGTGATGGAACAGCTGGGAGCTGGTAAGGCCAGCCATGAAGCAGTAGTTCAGGCGGCTATCGGTAAAATTGATGAGCATCTGAGTGCGCTGAATACTTCCCACAAGCCAGTGGTCTCGATTGCCATGGCGCACCTGTTCGCAGCAGGTGGTTTTTCTAGCGATTCCGAACGTGAACTGAGTACCGGAAATCTTGACGTTGTTCCTGTGGAGCTTTTTGAACGCTTTGATTACGCCGCACTGGGCCATTTGCACGGCCGTCAAAAAGTCCGGGACCATGTGCGCTATTCCGGATCACCCCTGGCCTATTCCTTCTCCGAAGTGAAACAAACCAAGGGATTATGGCTCATCGACACCAACGCCAAAGGCATTGAAAGCGTCCAAGAAATCTTACTGACAGTTCCAAAGAAATTAGCCGTTCTCAAGGGGAAGCTCTCTGATCTGCTCAGCGACCCTGACCTTGAGTACGCTACCGAAGCCTGGTGCCAAATCACGCTTACCGATGCGCAACGTCCAGCCGATGCCATGAACGCTCTGCGTACCCGATTCCCTGACACAGTGGTGCTGAACTTTGCTCCCGAGGGCGGGACGAGCACCGAACAACCGGCGACCTACGCAGAACGGATGGCCAAGGCAACAAGCACCCAAGACGTGGTGGGTGACTTCGTAGAGCATGTGCGTGAACGTGCTGCTGATGAAGCCGAACGTGAGGTCATAACTGCTGTCATTCAAGCTACGAGAGAGGCGCAGGTCAGCCAGTGAGAATTCATAAACTCCAGATTCAAGCTTTTGGTCCCTTCGCACACAGTGAAGAAATTGACTTTGACGAGCTCGCCGACGGTGGACTTTTCCTTCTTGACGGCCCCACCGGGGCAGGAAAATCTAGCATCCTGGATGCGATTTGTTATGCCCTCTACGGTTCACTGCCCGGAAGCCGAAGTGGTAGCCGGCAGATACGTTCCGACCATGCGGCCGCGGATCTGGCCCCCGAAGTGGTCTGTGAACTAACTATCGGTGACCGCCGTTTCGAAGTGACGCGTTCACCGGCATGGATGCGCCCATCGAAGAGAGGCAAGAACAAAACCACCGAACAAAAAGCATCAAGCCTGCTACGGGAATTCACCCCGAATGGGTGGAAAGAGCTCTCCACACGCAACGATGAAGTTGGGCATGTACTGGGCAGTCTTCTGGGCCTGGATAGGGAACAGTTCACCAAAGTGGTGATGCTTCCACAGGGCGGATTTGCTGATTTCTTGCGGGCGAAAGCCAAAGACCGCGAAGATCTACTCGCCAACCTTTTTGATACCAGCGAGTATGCGCGCATTGAAGAAGAGTTCTCGGTGCGGCTGGCCGAAGAGCGTAAAAAAACCGAGAGTATTGAAGCGCGAATCAGCGCTGTCGAAGATTCCATCCATGCTGAGGCCAGGTCCTTCCTCGCCGGACGTGAATTGACTACCGATTCTGACGCGCCTGAAGAAGCAGCTTTCTTATCCGCGGACGATTATTTTGAAAACTATCGTTTGAGAATCAGCGATATTCGCCAGCGGGCCGAGGCCGAAGCCAACAAACTCAGCAAGCATAAAGCGCACACCGATCAGCTGACGCGTTCCTTAGAAGAACGTCGACGCGTCTTCACCCGGCTCGGTGAACTAAAAGCAATGCAACAACGCTTTGCCCAAGGCCATGAGGCAGCGGTGGTCGCCAGCAAGAAACTGGAAAGGGACGCCCTTGCCGTTTCGGTCCGTGCCTATCTCGCGCAAGTTAACAGTGCTCAAGTCTCGTTAGAGCAGTCATCACGGTCTTGGGATCAACAACAACAGTGGCTGATCCGAGTCACAGAGCTGCACTACGATTCGAACGAAGCAAGCCTAGAATCCTTGCAAACTCAGAGCCGTGAAGTTGCCGATGAACTAGCTATTGCCAAGTCAGTCTTGGACGAAGAGAAACAACGAGTTCCTCTAGCTTCTGCGGTAGCTCAAGCCGAGCACAGCACAGCAGAACAAGAAAAGATCCGGATCCAGGCGGAGACTGACCTCGCGCAACTGAAAACAGAACGCGACAACTTGGAGAGCGAAGACCTTAACCACGTTGAAGCAGGCGAAAATCTTCACGGTATCAAAGAGCAGCATCAACAGCTGGAGGCCCAAATTGCCCATGCCGTCTCACGTGATGATTTTGAGAAGAAAGTCTTGGACGCGCGTGAAAAGTTCAGCGCCCAGGAGCTGAAAATTGTTGAGGCTGAAAAATCGCTCTTGACTCTTCGCACCGAGCAACTAGCACAAAGTGCCCTACGCCTAGCTGCCGCATTGGAAGATGGGAAACCCTGCCTGGTTTGTGGCTCTGCTGAACATCCTGCTCCAGCAAAAGCTGACGCAGATGCCACACTGATTGATGATGAACAGATTAAAGCCTCGGAAGCTCTGGTGGGTGCCGCACGAAAGGAAGGGCAAAAGGCGGCCCAAACCCGCGACACACTGATAGCCAAACTGGACTCGGCGCGGATTGCCGCAGGCGAATTGAGTGTTGAGCAGCTGAAAGCTCAACTGGCGAAGTCCAAAGAGCAGCTTGAGCTGGCGGCCAAACGGCAAGATGCTATCAACGCACGCCTGACGAAACTCGAGCAGCTTCGCACCCGAATCGAACAGCTCACAGCCCGGGCTGCCAAGGCTACATTGGACCACTCCACCGCGCAGCAACACGCTCTGTCGTTGACTACACAGCTAAAACAACTTGATGCCAAGCTAGAGGAAATCCGTCGAGGTAAAAAGAGTCTTTCTGAACAGGTCAGTGATCTTGAAGATAAGTCTTCGGGCCTGACTAAGTCGGCGCAGTCCTTGCGCCTGTTGCTTGAAGCACGTGAGCGCCTTGCTGCAGCTGAATCCGTCTGGGATCTAGAACGTCGTGCCGCTGGTTTTGAAACGATCAATGACTTTAATGCTGCCCTCCTAGAAGATCAGATGCGAGATCAGTTCCGTCAGATTCAACGAGCGGACGTTGATCTGGCCAGCGCTATTGCCACCCTTGAAAAGTCTGAAGACTACGCTGCCGCCCAAGAACTCGAAGCACGCGGAGTGCAGGCTCCAAGCGAGGTCGAGATTCAAGAGGCCCGGGAGCAAGCCGTGGCCGCTGAAGAACAGTATGAGGCTGCCCGTGAACAAGTTGTTGTGGCAGTGACTCGTTTACAGCGCCACGAGCAAGCGGTCTCACAGCTCCAACGATTGCGGTCAGATGCTGGCCCAGTGATCGAAACTTATCGGCGTCTGCGTGGGTTGGCTGAAGTCATTCGCGGTGGGGGAGAGAACCTCTACAAGATGACGCTGAGTACTTATGTGTTAGCTGCCAGGTTAGAAGAGGTTGCGATTGCGGCAACCGAACGTTTAGATGCGATGTCAGGCGGGCGCTACTCGTTGCATCATGATGATTCCAAGCAAGGTAATTCCAAGTCCGGTTTGGGTCTTCGGGTCTTGGACGCTTGGACCGGTAAGTACCGTGAAACCCAAACTCTTTCTGGCGGTGAGACGTTCATGGCTTCCTTGGCGTTGGCTTTGGGATTGGCAGATGTCATTTCACATCGCTCGGGCGCGGTAGATATGCAGACCCTCTTTGTTGATGAAGGTTTCGGATCTTTGGATGCTGAGACTCTGGAAGAAGTCATGCAGGCTCTAGAGAATCTGCGCGCAGGAGGTCGAACCATTGGCCTGGTTTCTCACGTTGCAGAGATGAAACAACGCATCACCAACCGTGTGTCGGTTATCAAGACCCAGCACGGTTCAACCATCCAACGCGAAGGCTTGTTAATGACTACGCCCTAGGATTGGACTTGCCGCTTGGTGGTAGCTATCTTGAAAGTAGTGCCATCAGGCATGTCTGGGAAGTTTTGTGCGTCGGGGGGTGTGGGACGACGCACGCCTCGTTATGGAGTTTTGTTGACTCAGCATACGTTGTCGAATGAAAATCGCGAAGATCCGGCAATGAAATCCGGATACTCTGCGCTTATTCCTCTGGTAGGAGCCCCGTTCCTGCCACTCACTTTCCTTGCTCGCCTGCCTTTGGCGATGCTCACCATTGGGTCGATGACCCTTGTCACCGCTACCACTGGTTCCTATGCTTTAGGCGGGCTGGCTGCTGCTATGGTGGGCCTCGGTTCCGCTGTGGGTGGCCCGAGCATCGGATACCTCGCTGACCGCTTCGGCCAACGGCCAATTCTGATGACCGTTGCCTTGATCCACAGTATTTTGTTGGTCTTGCTGACACTCTTGGGCGATAGCGGGCCAGATCTGTCTGTGCCACAGTTGGTCATCATGTGTATGGTCACCGGAGCCACCGGACCTCAGGTGGGGCCCATGTCGCGTGTGCGATGGATCGCCATGACACGGCAGCAGAAGAAAAATCCAAAAGTCCTTTCAGCGGCGCTGAGCCTCGAATCCATGTTTGATGAACTGGGATTCGTCTTCGGACCGGTAGCTGTTGGTCTGCTTGCCTCGCTAGTAAACCCAGTGTTGCCACTGTATCTGGCGGCCATCATGACCTTGGTACTCGTTCCTATTTTTGCCACTCACTCCACCGGTCATGCAGTGAAGCCGGTCAAGAACTCCAAAACTGTTGAGAAGGTACGCATTTCTGCCGCTCAAGTAGCGGCCATTGGTGCCCTGGTGCTGGGCATGATCGCGCTGGGTACGGTATTCGGTTCATCGGCCGCCGGTACTCTGGCCTTCGCAGGTGATCAAGGAAATTCAAATGAGGGTGGCTTGCTCTATGGAGCGATGGGGCTTTCCAGCGCCATCGCGGCCATCTCGGTGGCTGCTTGGCCGCAGTACTTCCGACAGATTAACCGTTGGATCCTTTGCGGTGGATTGTTGACCATCTTCAGCTTCGGCATGCATATGGCAAGTTCCACTCCATGGATGGTCGTTGCATTGTTCATTGCTGGTTTTGCTGTAGGACCAGTGATTGTCACCGTCATGACCCTGGGCGGAGAAGTCGCGCCCGCAGCTCGCCTGTCCACAGTAATGACCATGCTCTCGGCAGGCATTGTTGTGGGTACAGCAATCGGAAATGGCTTGGCAGGTGTCTTTGCTGACTCGCTAGGCTATCTCGGTGCGTTCTGGGTATCGACCGGGGGAGCACTCGTGATCTTGCTGGCGGCCTTGGCAATGAAGATCATTGTCGCCAAGTCACCGTCCCTGTCTAGAGTGCGATAGGCACTAAATCGAACTATAAAGCTCACCGGTAGCGAATCAACCAATGATTCACTACCGGTGAGCTTTTTCGTGGCCTGAACTGGTATTAGTGAGCTAGTTTTTCACTGATGCGGTTGGCAGCTAGCTTCAGTGCATCAATGACTGGCTCGTAGGAGTCAACGGTGCTCGTGGCGAAAACGACCGCGAGTGCTGCTGGTGTCTGCCCCGGCTGTTCAATCGGAACGGCGAGGGAAGTAACACCCTGAATCACTTCGTTCTCACTGGTGGCATAACCATCAAGCCGTGCTTGGGTGGCGGCTTCGCGATAGGCAACGGTGGTATCCATCGCTTCCCACGCCTCTTGGCTGTAGTGGGATTGGATGGCGATGCCTGCGGCTCCCACATCCATGCCGTGGACAGTTCCGGGACGGTGAACGATGGCACGCTGTGAGTTCAATGGCGATACCGACTGCAATGTGGCGCATTGGTCGAATTCCCATACCGCGACAAATGCAGTCATGGACAATTCATTAGCCAACGTGGTGAGCTCTGCGGTGGCAGTAGCCTGCAAGTCATGCTGGACTGAGCGAGCCAAAACCGACAGTCCGGATGCGGAGCGGATATGGCCGGCTTCGTCGCGATTGAGCAGGTGATGCTGCTCAAGTGTGCGGATGATCCGGTAGGCAATGGAACGGTGAACCCCAAGCTTGTCTGCAATTTCTGCAATGGTGAGGTGCACCGGGGAACTCGCGACGATTTCGAGTACACGAATACCGCGGGAAAGCGTCTGGGAAGTAGGCATGAAACTTCAATCTGGCACATGGCATTGGGTAAATGCGTTGCGGCGCCCTCGCTGTGAACCTTGCGGCTGTTGAACGGTTGATCTATCTGCGATTTTAGTCGTTCTCTATTAGAACACCGAATTCTTGACTGTCCTATCGACGCTGAGGATGCGTGCAACTTTAGCTAAACTCGCGTAAATGTTGTGATCTGATTCACTCTCAGATTATGATTGTGGGCATAATAAACCGTCCGAACGGTCGGTAAAGTAACGATTAAAGGGCAGCTCATGTCATCAACAGTCACTCGCACCCAGGAAGAGCGCCGGGTACTCGCCGGAACTCTCGTTGGAACCACCATTGAGTGGTACGACTTCTTCATCTTCGCTCAGCTCACCGCAACCCTGCTGACGCCACTGTTCCTAGCTCCCTTGGGCGCAGCCAACCCGGGACTTGCTCAGATTCTTTCCTTCGCGATGATCGGTATCTCCTTCTTCTTCCGCCCGCTGGGCGCCATCGTGGCTGGACACCTCGGTGACCGGTACGGACGCAAGAAGATTCTGGTACTCACGCTGATCTTGATGGGTGCGGCCACCGCACTTATTGGTGTACTTCCTACCTATGCCTCCATCGGGATCGCGGCACCAATTCTGCTGGTCTTGCTTCGTGTAATTCAGGGATTCTCTGCTGGCGGCGAATGGGGCGGCGCAGCACTGATGGCCGTGGAGCACGCTCCCAAGGAACGTCGTGGATACTTTGGTGCCTACCCGCAGATCGGCGTACCGATCGGCATGATCTTGGCTACCGGCCTGCTCTACATCCTTCGCGTAGCAATGTCACCAGAGGCTTTCCAAACCTGGGGCTGGCGCATTCCGTTCCTGCTCTCGGTGGCACTGATCTTGGTGGGTTACATGATCCGCCGTGCAGTGGAAGAATCACCGGTATTCAAGCAGCTGTCCCAGCGTAAAGCTGCAGAACACACGCCACTGCGTGAACTGATGGCGAAGAACTCCAAGCAGGTAATTCAGGCAGCTTTGATTTTCGTCTCCAACAATGCCGCCGGTTACCTGGTGATCGCGTTCTTCATCTCCTACACCACCGCAGTCTTGAAGATGCCAGTGGCACCGGTGCTCTTGGCGACCACTATCGGTTCGGTGGGCTGGTTGATCTTCACCCTCGTCGGCGGTTGGCTCTCGGATAAGATCGGGCGTCGGGCGACCTTTGTGATCGGCTATGCGATTGTTTTCGTGTGGATGATCCCAATGTTCATGTTGGTCAATACCGGCAATATCGTGCTCTACGCGGTGGCGATCTTCGTGCTGACCGTCGGTCTGGGTTTGTCCTACGGTCCACAGTCGGCCATGTATGCAGAAATGTTCCCGGCCCACGTACGCTACTCGGGCATTTCAATCGGTTACGCCATCGGCGCCATCCTTGGTGGAGCCTTCGCCGCGACCGTGGCCCAGATCTTGCTAGAAACTACTGGTTCATCGATCTCGATCGCCGTCTACATCATGGCGCTGACCGTCATTTCGGTGGCAGCAGTACTGTGGGTCGGCGAGACTCGCGGACGGAACCTGCACGTTGAAGAAGTTGAAGGAAGCAACGAAGACTTGCGGACTTCACTGTAGAAAGTCTTCCAAAAACACGCTGCCCGTGCAGTTGATCGGAACGATCCGATCAACTGCACGGGCAGTTTTTATGCCTACTCAAAAGATATTGAACTGAGCCTGCGGCTTAGGGGGAGGGCTAGGCAGTGTCCAGCGGGCGGGAGGTTGAGGAGCGGACCACTAAGCGGTGATCAACTTTATGCGCATGTGCAGGCTCTTCTCCGCGAATAGCACGAAGCAACATCGCTACAGCTAATTCGCCTTGTTCATGTGGCCTCTGCTCGATGGTGGTCAAGCCAAACATTTCTGCAAGGTCATGGTTATCAACGCCAATGACCGACAGGTCGCGGGGGACCTGCATGCCAAGATCTCGGGCTGCAAGGATCGCGCCGATAGCCATCTCATCGCTGGCTGCCATGAGCGCGGTAGGGCGGCCAGCTGGATTTCCTAAGAGCTGTTTAGCTACCGCGTAGGCCTGAGGCATGGTGAAGTCCGCGCCTACACAAAGGTTTTCGTCAACGGCAATTCCTGCATCGTGCAGGGCTTGCTCGTATCCGGTGCGGCGATGACTTGGGACGCGGAAGTCTACGTCGGTTTCCTCGTTACCCCCGATAAATCCAATACGGCGGTGGCCGAGCGAAATGAGGTGTTCCGTGGCGAGCGCTGAAATTCCTTCATCGTCAACGTGCAAGGTGGGCACCCCGGGCAGTGGTCCGCCTACACCGACCAACGGCTTATCCAGAGCGTGCAGGGCTTGGACTTCCGTGGAATTGAGTTCAACGTTAACCGCGATGACCGCATCGACTCGTTGACGTAAGAGGAAATCAGAAAAGACTTTTTCACGCTGCCCACGATCCTTGGTGAGCTGGTACAAGGTGGTGTCATAACCTTCGTCCATCAGCCGGCGGGAAATTCCTTCCAGCACGCTGGCATAGAACCAGTGATTGATCACCGGAACCAAGACTCCGACATTTCGGGTGCGACCTGAGGCCAATCCTGAGGCCGAGGAAGAGACGACGTACCCCAACTCTGCTGCGGCGCGTTGCACGGCCTCCTGCGCTGAAGCAGAAACCGATCCTCGTCCAGAGAGCGCGCGGGAGACAGTTGCTACCGAGACTCCGGCTGCTTGAGCGACATCTTTGATCCCGGCCACAATACGTCCTTCCTTCAAGTTGTTGGCCGCGGTGATTGCAAAAATCTTCTGCGTGCACCGCGGCCACTGTTCAACGATACCCGGTGAGCTTGGCACCGAGGCTGATTGATTTGGCTAGGCGAGCAAGAACCAAATAGTGGTTTCCGCTGGAATCTGCACCGAGGATGTGCCGGTGACAGGCTGACTGCGGACCAATTCTTGCGCGCCTTGTGCGAGCTCGGGAAGGTCCTGTGCGGTGGTGCCAAGGTTGGCAACGACGAGTACCTTGCCGTTGCTGAAGACCAGAACATCAGCATCTTCTTCTGAAATCCACGATAAGTCACCGGTGCCGAGGTCATATTCTTTGCGCAGCTGCAGTAGGCGGCGGTAGAGGTTCAGGGTGGAACCGGGATCCTCTACCTGCATATCGCGGGCGTACGGTGCCCAATCGCTTGGCTGTGGCAACCAGCTTTCACCGTTGTCGCTGAAACCGAAGGCTGGAGCATCGCTCTTCCATGGCAGTGGCACACGGCAACCATCGCGACCATAACGTTCACCATTGGTGCGGAACCAGGTGGGATCCTGACGAGCTTCATCTGGCAGGTCGATGGCCTCGGGGAGGCCGAGCTCTTCACCTTGATACAGGTAGGAACCACCTGGCAACGCCAGCATGAGCGCGGTGGAAGAACGGGCTCGGCGCAAGCCCACGGCTGGATCTGGCAGGTTTGGCGTGTTGGGGCCAATGCCTTCACCCTGGGGGTTGTCTTCGGTCAATGCCAGACGAGTGGCATGTCGCACCACGTCGTGGTTCGACAATACCCAGGTGCTTGGCGCGCCGACGGCACCAAATTCGAGCAGTGATTCATCGATAGTTTTGCGCAGCTGTGGTGCGTTGTAATCGCAGGAGAGATAAGGGAAGTTGAAGGCCTGATGCATTTCATCTTTACGCACCCATTTGGCCATCAGTGACAGGGGACTAACCCAGGCTTCGGCGCACAGGACGCGCTCGCCGTCGTATTCATCCATGACTTCTCGCCACTCGCGGTAGATTTCATGCACGCCATCTTGACCCCACCAAGGGGCAAGTTCTTCGGTGCCGCCCATCGAGGCGCCCGATGGGTCTGGAGTAAAGTCCGGCAGTCCTTCGGCCTTGATTAGGCCGTGGGCTACGTCGACGCGGAAACCGTCGGTGCCGCGATCAAGCCAGAAGCGCAGGACGTCGCGGAACATGGCTCGTACTTCAGTGTTGTTCCAATTGAAGTCGGGCTGTGATGAATCAAAGATGTGCAGGTAGGACTGGCCTACGCTCCCATCTGGGTTGGTGGTGGAGGTCCACATGGGGCCGCCGAAGACTGATTCCCAGTTATTTGGATGTCCCTGTGCCGGTGGATCCATAAAAATAAACCGGTCGCGTTCCGGGGAACCTGGAGCTGCCGCAAGGGCTTGCTGGAACCAGGGGTGCTGGTCCGAGCAGTGGTTGGGTACCAAGTCGATAACGACTTTTAGCCCTAGTTCGTGGGCGCGGGCAACCATGGCGTCAAAGTCTTCGAGCGTTCCAAAAAGGGGATCAACATCGCAGTAATCTGCGACGTCGTAACCGGCATCCTTCTGGGGCGAGGTGAAGAAGGGTGAGAGCCAAATTGCGTCAACGGATAGTTGTGCGATGCTTTCTAAGTTTTGGGTGATACCGCGCAAATCGCCCATGCCGTCGTTATTGGAATCGGCAAATGAGCGTGGGTAGATCTGATAGATCACCGAAGAGCGCCACCATTGAGAGTCTTCGGTCTGCAAAGGGTTATCAGCTTCTGAGCGAGTTTGAGTCATGACGGTAACGATAATAGATGTCCGTCAGAATGTAAACGCTTGCACATTTGCCCTCAGTATCCGACAGGTTGTGACTTGACGTGTCCACGGAGTGAGCGAACTAAAGCTGATTTTATCGACCGTCTTGCCAACTCTGGTGATATGTGCCACTCTGGAAACGCTTACAAATTGAAGTGCCACTCGCATTTCCTCGAGGTAACCGGCGGCCCCGCGGATTTCCGCACCCTAACCGGCCCATCGGACAAAGTTGTCACGAAAGGACATCCCATGAAGGTGAATACACGCCCCTGGCTTCTTGGCGGAGCATTGACGGCCATCGCAGCCCTGTCTCTGACCGCCTGCGGTGGGTCCGGATCTGCCGAAACCTCCTCCAGCCCGGCGACCGAGCAGTCCTCTCCAGCTGCAGCATCTGGCGGTGAGCTCACCGTGTGGGTAGACGCCAACCGCGAACCCGTACTGAAGGAAGCCGCTGCAGATTTCGAAAAGCAGTCCGGCGTTAAGGTCAACCTGGTCATCAAGGACTTCTCCAAGATTCAGGAAGACTTCCTGCGCCAGGTACCCACCGGCAAGGGCCCAGACATCACCATTGGTGCCCATGACTGGTTGGGCAACCTGGTGAACAACGGTGTGGTTCAGCCAGTTGAGCTCGGCGATAAAGCATCAGACTTCCAAGACGTTTCCATCAACGCCATGAGCTACGAGGGCAGCACCTACGGTGTCCCATATGCCACCGAAAACCTTGCCCTGCTGCGTAACGCAGATCTAGTGGACGAAGCACCAAAAACTTTCGACGACATGATCAAGGCAGGCAAGGAAGCGGACACCGAGTTCCCATTCCTGGTACAGGTCACCGATGTGGGCGACCCATTCCACGCCTACCCATTCCAGACCTCATTCGGAGCACCGGTCTTTGGCACCGATGACACCGGAGCCTATGACGCAACCGACCTGCAGATCGGTAACGAAGGTGGCGTGGAATTCGCCAAGTGGCTGGCCGAACAAGGCGATGCTGGAACCCTGAAGACCAGTATCGATGGTGATATCGCTAAGGAAAAGTTTGTCTCCGGCGACTCACCATTCCTGCTGACCGGTCCATGGAACGTGGAAGCTGTTGAAAAGGCCAAGATCAACCTGGCTATCGACCCAATCCCATCCGCCGGTGGGGAAGCAGCTCAGCCATTCGTCGCAGTACAGGGATTCTTCGTCTCCTCGAAGACCGAGAACCTGTTGGCAGCCACCGAATTCCTGACCAACTACATCGGTACCGAAGAAGTCCAGACCGACCTTTACGAAGTGGGTAACCGCCCACCAGCAAACAAGGCAGCCTTCGAAGCGGCTAAGTCTGATGAAGTGATTGCCTCCTTCGGTGAAGTTGGCGCCAACGGCGTACCAATGCCAAACATTCCAGAAATGGCCGCTGTGTGGGAATTCTGGGGTGTGGCTGAAGCAGAAATCATTGATGGCAAGGCCGATCCAACCAAGCGTTGGAAGCAGATGACCGAGGATATCGAAAAGGCCATCAGCAAGTAGGCTCGCCTGCCACACTCCTGGCACTGGAGCCGGCACCAGCACGACGCCGGCTCCAATGACTTCAACCAGGCCAGCACCATCTGAACTTTACTGACAGGGACATCTGGAAGATGACTAAGACTGCCCCAGAGGCACCGCCACGTCACAGCGACGACCCGAAACGTAAGCTGTCGCCAGCGGCACAACGTTTCGCCAATGCATCAAGCACAAGCCTCGGCTCCATCCTGATCAAGATCATTCTTATCGCCATCGTGGACGCCACCGCCGTATTTGCCCTCTTCACCGCCATCGGGCGTGAAGCATGGGCCATCGCCACCGTCATTGCGGTGATCACTGTGCTGATCAATGTCGTCTACTTCAAGAGGGGATGGCTTCCGGCCAAGTACTTGCTACCGGGCACCATCTTCTTGTTGATCTTCCAGGTCTTTGTCATTGGCTACACCGGATATATCGCCTTCACCAACTACGGTTCGGGGCATAACTCCGATAAGGCCGACGCGATCTCTTCCTTGTTGCAGTCAAATCAGGAACGTGTTGAAGGCTCACCTGGTTACCCGGTCAAGCTCTATGACGGCGATGACGGTCTGGCCATGCTCATCGAACGTGACGGCCAACAGCTAATCGGTGACGAAAACACCGCGCTGAATGCACTGGAACCAACTTCCCTTGACGGCTACACCGAACTGAACTTTGCTGATCTGCTCGGCCGCCAACAAGAAGTCACCTCGTTGAAGGTAGCGGTCAGCGATAACCCAGCCGATGGCACGCTACGCACCAGCGATGGTCGCACGGCATACCAGTACACCTCATCTCTGAAGTACGACGAAGCTGCTGACACCATGACGGACCAAAAGACCGGTTTGGTTTACAAAGATACTGGCGTTGGTGCTTTCACAGCTGAGGACGGATCGCAGCTGATGCCAGGCTGGTCCATCAACGTTGGCTTTGATAACTTCACCCGCGCTTTCACCGATTCCTCGATCCGCGGCGCACTGTTCTCCGTCTCGATCTGGACCTTCGCCTTTGCTTTCCTCTCGGTGGCATCGACCTTCTTCCTCGGACTATTCCTTGCCATTGTCTTTAATGACATGCGCATGAAGGGTCGGAAGATTTACCGAGTCATTTCCATCCTTCCCTACGCCTTCCCAGCCTTCCTCGGCGGATTGGTCTGGGCTGGAATGCTCAACAAAGACTTCGGCTTTGTGAACCAAGTCCTCTTTGGGGGCGCGAATATTCCGTGGCTGACCGACCCATGGCTGGCCAAGTTCTCCGTCCTTTGGGTCAACCTCTGGTTGGGCTTCCCATATATGTTCCTGGTGTGCACCGGTGCCTTGCAATCCATTCCGCAAGAACTCTCTGAAGCAGCAACCATTGATGGTGCAAAGCCTTTCCAGATTTTCCGTCTGATCAAACTTCCGCTGTTGCTCGTTTCCGTGGCGCCACTGCTGATCAGTTCCTTCGCCTTCAACTTCAATAACTTCAACGTGATCTACATGCTCACCGAAGGCGGACCACGACTCGAAGATGCAGGGCTGAATGTCGGCGCGACCGACATCCTGATCTCCATGGTTTACAAGGTCGCCTTCGTCGGCTCCCAACGTGACTATGGTCTGGCCAGCGCGTTCTCCATCATCATCTTTGTGATCGTCGCAATCATCTCAATCATCAGTTTTAAGCAGACCAAGGCCCTGGAGGAGTTGAACTAATGAGTACCGATACCTCAACCACCCACACGACTCCAAGCTTTACCCCGATCCCACGTCCAGCGCGACGAACCTTCGGCAAGTGGTTCGCCACCACAGGATGGCGGCACCTGATCGGTGTGGCCCTGTGCATCTACTCAGCATTCCCGCTGCTCTATGTGCTCTCGGCCTCGTTGAATCCCAACGGCACCCTGCTTTCCTCCAATGGATTCTTCTCCACCGTCGGTTTGCAAAGCTACGTTGATCTTTTCCAGAACGAACAGCGTCCCTTTGCCGCATGGTTTGCTAACACCCTGTTCATCGGACTGACCACTGCTGCAGCGTCGGTGTTCCTCGGCGCTCTTGCTGCCTACAGTTTTTCGCGCATGCGCTTTACCGGACGTCGAGTCGGGCTGGTCAGCTTGCTCATCGTGCAGATCTTCCCACAGCTACTGGCAGTGGTGGCCATCTTCATCCTGCTTACCTCGCTGGGCGATGTTTTCCCTGCGCTAGGAATCGACAATCAGATCGCTTTGATCATGGTGTACCTCGGCGGTGCGCTGGGTGTGAACACCTACCTGATGTATGGCTTCTTCAATACCATCCCGGTTGAAATTGATGAGGCGGCAAAGATCGATGGAGCTGGCCACGCACGGATCTTCTTCACCATGATCCTGCGCCTAGTCGCTCCGATTCTTGCCGTGGTCGGACTCTTGTCCTTCATCTCCAGCACCAGTGACTTCGTCTTGGCCTCGGTCGTCTTGGTCTCGCCAGAAAACCAGACGCTTGCAGTGGGACTGTATTCCTACGTCTCAGAAGAGTTCACCTCGAACTGGTCAGTTTTCGCCGCTGGTGCGGTCTTGGCGGCACTGCCGGTCATGGCGTTGTTCCTCTTCTTGCAGAAGTACATTGTTGGCGGCTTGACCGCTGGTGCTGGTAAGTAAGCGAGCACATTCCTACTAGCGTGTTTCCAACGAGCACAGCGCCGATAGGTACCTTCGCTGGGTACCTATCGGCGCTGCGCTCGTTGTCGCTTAAGAACACGTAAAGTAAAAGACATGAAGACTTACCTGCCGCGCGCTGCCCGGAATTATGTGGTGCAGTTGTCACGTGCCTTGGATTTCCTCTCTGAGCAGGAACGCAAACAGGTTCTTGAACAAACACGCGAGGAAATTCATCGACTGCCAGGCGGGGGACGCCGTAAACGTGAACTGATCAGCGCCCTGGGGGAGCCAGCTACTCGGGCTCGAAAATTTGAACGGACCGAACCCGAAGATCTAGAAGTTCGAAGCGGAAAGCATTTCCTGACTCGGATCTTGGCCTGGCCTATTTGCGCGCTCGCGTTGATGACGGTAGTTGTTGTGCTCTTTGCCCCACCACAACAAGAGCTGATCTCCTCCCAAGGGCTAGGCCAACTACTGACGCCCGTTGGTGGATGGCTCGCGGCGCTAGAGGAAGTCATAGGAAGTCAGTTGATCTGGCTTGCCTTCATCCCGGTAGTTTTTAGTTTGTTACCACTATGGCTCCAAGGCGCCGTGGGCATGACACTTCAAATTCTGGGTGCTGTGGTCATGACCGCAGTATGCCTTGGAGGTGGCATCCTTCCGCTGTACTTCGTTCCGGTCACCATCTTGTTGTGGGCCCAGGTATTCACGCCGTTATTGATGATGCGTGGTTCCATGGCACGTCCTGGCCCTGGCTGGTTGGTCACCGCATCGGTCATCCTCATTGCAGCGCTTGCCTTCACCACCTATCAAGGACTGGCAAGCTTCACCGGTGCCAAGTGGCTTGTTCTAGCGCCCGGGGTAGTGCTGGTGGTCTTAGCTGCTCTGCTTCCCACTCGGTGGAAAGCTGCTCACATCTCGCTAGTTGCAGCAGGGTTTTTGGTGATGGTGGCCGGATTTATCGCGGCGCTGCCCGGAACATACAATGCTTTGTTATTGTGGCCGTGGTTGGCAGGCGGCCTGTCATTCGCAGTGGGACACCTAGCCGTGGCGGCGGGTCTATGGCATGAACGGGCCAGAAAGCTTCTCGCATTGTTTTAGCGGCTCGAAGCTAACAAAACAGATTTACTCAGAACTTCCATATATTCTCATGGCATGGTCAATGACATGGAAACTACACCTGCGCCCACTGCGAAGCGCGGACGCGGGCGCCCCCGCAAGGATTCTGAGTTTATTAGCCTGAGCAAAGAGCTACTGGGTCAAAAGGCTTTGGAGATCGCAGGAACCGAAGGTTACAGCGCCCTGACCATGCACCGCTTAGCCTCCGAACTTGGGGTGACTCCACGCGCCCTGTATAACTATGTGGCTGATCGCGGCGAAGTCATCAATCTTGCCATGCAACAGTTCATGGCCCTTAGCCCTACGCTTGATTTTGATGCTGAGCACTGGAAAGACGGGGTGCGCGATGCGTACCTGGCCACCCGGGCTGCCTATCGTTCCTACCCGCGTGCTTCCCTATTGAGCATGGACGAAAAAGTGCACGCAGTGCCCGGACCACGACGGACTGAACTCGTTGAACGCTTATTGAAGTTCTATGTCGAAACCGGGCTGACACTGAAGCAAGCAACTAGCATGACTCGTGCCCTAGAACGCGATGTGCTCGGCTTCGTGCTGCACGTTGACTACTTTTATGACCGACGGACTTCGGACTCTGACTACGTCCTGAACCATCCGGTGCCTAAGCTGTGGCTAGATGCCTATCCTGAAATTCCCGCACCGTACGCACGTGAAGCTCTAGAACTTCCAGAACAGAATAGTGACGAACTATTCGACGAAGTCATCGAATTACGCGTGCTAGCCATTGAACGGCTCCTGGAGCGCAATAGCGAAACTTCGGTGGCTGAAGACTGAAAATTCCTCGTCAGGGAATATATTTTCGGAAGGCGACGCTGAAGTAGGTAGATCTATCGCCTTCCTGCGGTGGACTACTGTGCCGAAAGTTGTCCCGATGCCACAAAGCAAGTCCGAAGTAGCACCAGATTCCAGTGAGTTATCTGCTGGAGCGCGTTGGCGACTTCTTGGGGTCTTGCTGGCAGCGATGTTCATGTCGCTGGTTTCGGTCAGTATCGTCAACGTGGTGTTGCCCTCCATCGGGTCAACCCTGCATGCCAGCGAAGCCGACATGCAATGGGTGCTCTCCGGTTATGCGTTGACCTTCGGTGTGGTGCTTGTCGCGGCCGGACGTGCCGGAGACCTGTTGGGCCGTGGCGTCATGTTTGTTGCCGGTGTCGCGATCTTTACCCTCGCCAGCATTTTGGCCGGACTAGCTACGGACCCAATGCTTTTGAACATTGCCCGTTTCATCATGGGCGTCGGCTCTGGTCTGCTTAACCCACAGGTGATGGGCATGATCCAACAGCACTTCCGCGGTGCGGCACGAGGTAGGGCCTACGGATTATTGGGCACGGTCGTTGGTTTTTCCGTCGCTATCGGGCCGGTGGTCGGTGGACTACTGATCAACTGGCTCGGTGCCGATGCCGGATGGCGTTCAACCTTCCTCATCAACGTGCCCGTCGGGATTTTGGCGATAGTTTTGGCCATCGTGTGGTTACCAAAACCGCTCTTCACTAAGCCGGCAGGCAAGGTGGATTTGGATCCAGTGGGTGCAATCGTTCTTGCGCTGAGTATTTTTGCTCTCTTACTTCCCTTTGTTCAGGGCCGAGAGAATCCCGCCTTGTGGTGGCTGGTGGCAGCTGCCCTGATCTTGCTAGCCGTATGGATCTGGTGGGAGAAGAAGTACAAGGAACGTGGACGCGAACCCATGGTTGAATTGGCGCTGTTCAAAATCCGAAGCTTCACCAACGGCACCCTGATCGCTGGTTTGTACTTCATGGGCGTATCGAGTGTCTGGGTACTCGTGGCTATTTACGTACAAGAATCTCAGGGATTCACTGCCCTGGAATCCGGGCTGATCTGTCTTCCCGCGGCGTTGCTCTCGGCCTATAGTTCGCATATCGCTGGCCGCTATGCCACCACTCTAGGACGCAAACTGGTCATCGGTGGCACGCTCAGTGCGCTGTTCGGACTGCTGGCCACCATTGCCGTGGTGTTCCTTGAAGAGCAAGTGAATCTCAACATCTGGTGGATGCTGCTATCCCTGTCATTCATCGGTATTGCCCAAGGTTTCATCATTTCCCCGAATCAGGCATTGACCCTGATGGAAGTACCGGTGGGCAACTCGGGAAGTGCCGGGGGATTGATGCAGACCTCTCAACGTGTGGGGACGGCCGTGGGCATTGCGGTCATTACCGCAGTGTTCTACGGACTGAACCATGTTGCTGGATACTCGTTGGCGATGGAGCTCTCGTTCGTGGCGATTTCGGTACTTGTTATCGCCACACTCTTGGTCGCTGTTCTTGACCTACGTCAAGGGAAATCAAAACCACCCGTATCTACTCGTGAGGAGTATGTCCCAGTGACCACCGGTGTGCAGCGCACGGTGACCGGAGCTATTGACGTGGTGGGCCCTAAAGAGCCAAGCCAGCCTGTAGACTCGCAGCCCTAGACTCCTGCCAAGACAGCTAACCGAATCGAGGACGGTCGATGACTGCTCAGGCACTATTGGGCCTCTGGGGAAGCAAAATCCCAAAACGTCCATGGCTTGAATTTCTCGACGACGGAAAAGTCGTAGGTTCCGATGGCTGTAACCGATTATTCGGGACATGGTCTGAAGCGCAGGACGTGGAGTTTATTGCGCTCGCCGGAACGAGAATGTTCTGTGAAGGCGTGGATGATTGGTTAGCAAGGGCTAGCACTGGAAAGCTACTGGATGATGGTTCTTTGGAGATTTTTGATCAAGACAACAATGAGCTAGGAATCCTGGTCAAAGATGACCACAATTCCTAGCTCAAAATTGATTGAGTTTATGGCTGTTAGGAGCTCACACGGTATCCAGAAACCATCGGACAATCGAATGGATCGCGGGCCGAGAGTCCTACCTTGTTGAGGTAGCTAATGACTTGTGCATAGGATTCTCGGATACTGGCAACAGTGTAAGGAATCTGGTGTTCTGCGCAGTACTCGCGCACGATTCTTGACACTGCGGCCAGATTGGCGCGGGGCATCGAGGGGAACAGATGGTGCTCGACTTGATAGTTCAGCCCGCCAAAGAGGTGAGAGAGCACTCGGTTACCCCAGGAAGAGCGGGCCATGATGTTGCGGCTGGTGAGTACCTGTCGCGAGAAGAAATCGATGCGCGCATCGCCGGGAACCATGGGCATGCCCTTGTGATTCGGTGCGAAGGAAGCTCCCATGTAGATGCCAAAGACTGCCAGCTGTACTCCGATGAAGGCAAAAGCCATGCCGATGGGCAAGAACATAAAAATCAACGCAAGATACAGTCCTACACGCAGGGCGATCGCTAGTATCTCGCGCTTACGTCGCTTCGTGCGGTGTGCAGTGAACAGGTAACGGATGGACTGAACATGTAAATTGAGTCCTTCAAGGGTCAGCAACGGGAAGAACAGGTAGCCCTGACGTTGCGTGATCCACTTGAGAAATCCGCGTTGTCGCTGCGCATCAGCTGGTTGGAATGAGATGGTGTCCCACTCAATATCAGGATCTTTGCCAATGGTATTAGGCGTGGCGTGATGCTTATTGTGCTTGTTCATCCACCACTGGTAACTGATTCCCACAACCACATTGGCAAGAAAACGGCCCAACTTGTCGTTGGTCTTCCCGGAGGACAGGATCTGACGGTGAGCTGCCTCGTGAGCCAGGAACGCGAACTGCGTCAGCAGAATTCCTAGGGCTGCTGCGATGAGCAACTGATACCAACTGTGTCCTAGCAAAATGGAACCAGCAATTGCTGAGCCCAAAAGAATGACCAGTACGGATCCCAACCCCAAATAGTGGGCCCGACGTCGCCCGGAAAGGCCTGCGTCTTGAACGAGTTTCTTTACGTGGAAAAAGCTTTGGGGATCTCCGGGCCTGTTAGAAGGTGCGGAGGGCTGAAGAACGGAACTGCTACTCAAGTCTGATCCTTGGCTGTGGTAGCGGGCGACATCTCAGTCGAAAGAACTGAAAGTCTCGGCTCCTATGCGTTCAAGCCTACGGTAGATGACTGTGAACCTGCCCTATGTGTCCTCTGCGTTAGCAGCGTCTAATAGTGAACGCTGAGTTGTCCCGCTGATAATTCCCAATGGCTGGTCAATCGAACATTCTCCAGTAACCTGCGGTCGTGGGTCACCAGTAGGAGTGCACCCTCATATGCTTCCAAGGCCTCTTCTAACTGTTCGATGGCCGGGACATCCAAATGGTTGGTTGGCTCATCCAAGACCAGAAGATTCACGCCTCGTGCCTGGAGTAACGCCATGGACGCGCGGGTGCGTTCACCGGGTGATAAGGAATTGACCAGCGCAGTGGATTGGTCAGCTTTCAGACCAAACTTTGCCAGCAGGGTACGCACCTCAGCCGAGGAGTATTCGGGGACGGCGTTCTCGAATGCTTGGCCTAAGGGCAGGTCACCGGGAAGCTGACTACGGGCCTGATCAATCTCGCCGATGCTCACCGAACTACCCAATGAAGCCGTGCCGGTGTCGGGGGACTGTTTGCCCAGCAGGAGATTGAGCAGGGTGGACTTTCCAGCACCATTCGGTCCGGTGATGCCAATACGATCGGAGGCATTAACCTGCACGGAGACCGGTCCAAAGGTGAAATCACCGTGCTGCAACTGCGCCTGATTTAACGTGCACATGACCGATGAGCCTCGGGGAGCGGGCGCGATGGAAAACTGCAGAACCCATTCTTTGCGCGGTTCTGCCACTTCCTCCAAACGGGCAATGCGAGATTCCATCTGACGGACCTTGGCGGCCTGCTTCTCGGAGGACTCGCTATTGGCGCGGCGCCGGATCTTGTCATTATCGGGAGCTTTGCGCATGGCATTTCGAACACCCTGGGAGGACCACTCGCGCTGCGTGCGAGCCCGGGCGACAAGATCCGCCTTCTGATTTTCAAACTGTTCGTAGGACTCGCGGGCGTGGGTACGGTTGATGGCGCGTTCGGCCAAATAGGAGTCATAACCGCCCTCGTAGACGGCGACCTTGTTTTGGGCCAGGTCCAATTCAATGATGCCTGTGGTGCAGCGTGCCAGGAATTCTCGGTCGTGGGATACCAAGATGACCGGGGAACGCAGAGAATTGATGAACTCTTCGAGCAGTTCAAGCCCTTCCAGATCAAGGTCATTGGTGGGCTCATCCAGCAATACGATGTCGAAGCGGGAGAGCAGTAGCGCCGCCAACGCAACGCGTGCGACCTGACCACCAGACAGGGCTGTCATCTCTGTTTCAACTGAGAGGGTGAACCCCAGTTTGGCTAGAACCTCAGGAATTCTGTCTTCCAAATCCATGGCACCTGAGGCCATCCAGTGATCAAAGGCTGTTGCATAGGCGTCATCGGCCCCTGGCTTATCACTACCAAGATCTTGGGCGGTTCCTTCCATGCGGGAGGTCGCTTCTGCGCACCCGGTGCGCCGTGCCAAATAGCCGGCTATGGTCTCGCCGGGAATGCGTTCATGTTCTTGGGGCAACCAGCCAATGAAAGCGGAATCCGGCGCCGTACTGACCGAACCGGACTGAGGTGTGGCGGCCTTAGCAAGCAAGGAGAGCAACGTGGATTTGCCTGCCCCGTTGGCACCCACCACACCATAAACATTTGACGTTGTCGCCGTGAAGTTTAGGTTGGAAAACAAGGTTCGGTGGGCGTGGCCACCGGTGAGATCTTTGGCCACGAGCGTTGCAGTCATGGGGTCAATTCTACGGGGGCAATGAGCGGTACAAACACACTGGGGAGGTGAGAACCCATAGGATCTTCACCTCCCCACCGTTCAAGCGACCTATTCGGTAGCGTCGCCCAGCCTCTGGAACTTTAACTGTCGTCGAGCCAGCCGATGAGCATCGGGGATGGCGCGGGCCAAGGAGATCTCTGCTGCGATGGCTGCGCCGAGTTCTTGGCAGAACTCGCGCGGGCGCACGGCCGCATCAATCCGTTCCGCCACCACATGATCAACCAGACCAAAACCGCACAGATCCGGCACACCGATCTTTTGCTGACGGGCCATTTCGGCTGCTCTGTCTGTGGTTCGGTGAATGATGGCGCTAGCGCCTTCTGGTGGCAGCGGCGATAGCCATGAATTCTCTGCAGCCAGTGTTCGGTCTGCAGGAAGCAAAGCCAAGGCGGCACCGCCAGTGCCTTGCCCCAGCAATACGGAGACTGAAGGCGTACGCAAGCCGATCAATTCACTCAATGAGCGGGCGATTTCTCCGGCCAACCCACCTTCTTCGGACTGGACTGAGAGCTCGGCCCCGGTGGTGTCGATAATGGTGACCAATGGAAGGTTGAGCTCTTGGGCTAACTGCATGCCACGCCTGGCTTCGCGTAATGACGCTGGTCCTAGACTGGCTGTCTCGGGATGGCGTGGACGTTGTTGCCCGATCACCACACAGGGCTGGTCGCCAAAGCGTGCCAATGCAAGCATCAAGCCCGGGTCCTTTTCGCCCTGTCCTGTTCCGTTGAGCGGTAGAGCTTCTTCGGCCGAGGCCAATAGCATTCGAGTATCCGGCCGACGAGGGTTTCGGCTTCGCTGCACCGATTCCCATACGTCAGTCGCATTGTGTACGTAGGGCTGGCCCGCGGGTGCAGGCACACTGGCTCCGGTGGAGTTGGGTTGCAAGATTGACAGTGCTCGGTCGATCAGGCTCGGTAATTCCTGCGCAGGAACAACGGCGTCAATTAGTCCTTTGCGGAATAGATTCTCGGAAGTCTGAACTCCATCCGGAAACTCTTGATCATAGAGGGCTTCATAGACTCGGGGCCCGAGGAAACCCAACAGAGCTTCGGGCTCGGCCACCGTGATGTGTCCCAAAGATCCCCAAGAAGCCATCACTCCGCCGGTGGTTGGGTGACGCAGGTAAACCAGGTAGGGAAGTGCTGCTTCCTTATGTCGACGTACCGCATCAGTGATTGACACCATGCCCAAGAAGGCGAGGGTTCCTTCTTGCATGCGGGTGCCACCAGATGCAGGCCCAGCAAGCAAGGGTAGTTTTTCTGCTGTCGCTCTCTGGATGGCTGCCACGATGCGTTGCGCCGCGGCCTGTCCAATGGAGCCCGCCAAAAAATTGAACTCCGAAACAATGACGGCAACGTCCCGCCCGCGGATCCGGCCTTTGCCGGTAATGACCGCCTCGTCGGTGCCGCTTTTACTGGAGGCAGATTGCAGAGCTGCAGCGTAGTCCGCACTGAGTAACGGTTGTTTGGGGGAGGTATCCCATGATTCGAAGGTGCCTGAATCTAAGACGATGTCTAGTAGCGTTGCTGAGTCAATGCGTAAGGTTTTGGTGCTCATCAGTTGTTCTCCCTTCTTGAAATCAGCCACTGTTCAATGTCTTGTGCATTGGCGTTAAGTACCGGTGGCGCAGTGTGCACTGTGCGTGTCGTTTCATTATTGGTGGCCGGGTCGAAGAAACGTAGCGGTGGTCCTGGAAGGTTAATTTTTCCTAGGACTTCATGCTCTACCTCAACGATCAGCCCCTGAGATTTCACTTGATCCCATTCGTAGACTTCCTCGATGGTGCGGACCTTGCCCGAAGGGATTCCTTCCGCATCAAGGGCATTGAGCAAATCTGAAGTGTTATAGCCGGAAAAGGCTTTTTCGATGAGCTCGTTGAGTGCCGGTCGGTTCTCTACGCGAACAGAATTATTGGTAAAACGCGGATCATCTGCGGGGAGGCCAAAAGCGTTGGCGAAATTTTGCCATAATTTTTCACTGCCAATGCTGATCTGTACTTTTGAATCCTTGCAACCGTACAGTCCGTAAGGAGCAATGGACGGGTGATGGTTGCCGATGGCTCTTGGGCTTTCTCCGGCTACGGTGGTGCGGGTTCCCTGGAATGCGTGGACACCGATGATGGATGCTAGAAGGGAGGTGCGTACTACCTGTCCTCGTCCGGTCTTTTCCCGATCTAGAAGTGCTGCCAGTGCGCCGTAGGCTCCGTACATTCCTGAGAGTAGATCTGCGATAGGTACGCCGACCTTTTGTGGATCGTCGGGGCCTGAACCGGTAATTGACATCAGGCCGGCTTCACCTTGCAAGATTTGGTCATAGCCACTGCGATGAGCTTCCGGTCCATCATGTCCAAAGCCTGTGATGGACAGGATGATCAAACGAGGGTTGAGCTTGTGCAAGGTTTGAACACTGAACCCTAACCGGTCTAGGACCCCGGCGCGGAAGTTTTCCATGAGCACGTCACTGTTCTTGATGAGCTCTTCTAACTTGGCCTTGTGCTCTTGGTCTTTCAGATTCAGCGATAGTGAGAGTTTGTTGCGGTTGCAGGAAAGGAAGTAGGTGGCCTGTCGGTTCTCGGCGGGGCCAACAAAAGGTGGGCCCCAGCCGCGGGTGTCATCCCCGGTCCCTACAGTTTCAATTTTGATGACCTTGGCACCGAGGTCTCCCATCATCATCCCTGCGTGCGGGCCGGCGAGGGCCCGGGTGAGGTCAAGGACAACGTATCCGCTAAGTGGCCCGGTGGTGATGCCTGACTGTGTTGTGCTTTCGGCAATTGTGGAACTCAATGTGTCCTCCTCGAATTTTTCAGTTCAGTTATGGAACGGGTGGTCTAGAGCCAGCCCGGAAGTACTAGCAGTGCCCAAGCCAGCAGCGGCCCGACGAGTACGACGATGCCGCCATAGCCTAGAACTTGCTTGTAGAAGCGATCCTTGTCTGTGCCTTCGGGAGCGTTGGCGAGAACGAGTGCACCGTTGGTGGAGAAAGGCGAAACGTCCACGACGGTTGAAGCGATGGCGAGGGCACAAATCAGACCGGTTGCGCTGATTGATCCGGTGTTTAGGAATGGGATGGCCAGTGGAATCAGGGCTGCCAGGATAGCGGTGGATGAGGCGAATGCGGAGACCACTGCGCCGATGTAGCAGATCAATAGTCCGGCCAGCAGCGGAGCTCCAAGATTGGCCACGCCGTTGGATACGTACTCGATGGTTCCGGCTTCTTCTAGGACTCCGACGAAGGTGAGCATTCCGCAGATCAACAAAACAGTGGACCAGCTGATCTTGTTTACTGCTCCCTTTTGCGCAGCTGGGTTGACCAGTGCAAGGAATACGGCGATGGTGATCGAGACAAAGCCAACGTCAACTTTGAAGCCCAAAGCGATGACGGCAAGTGCTACCAGACCGATCATGGTCATGATCTGGCCAAAACGCTGGCCCGGAGCCTTCGGGGCTGCACCGTCACCGGCAGGGTCGCGTGGCCCGTAGGTACCAGATCCGCTGCCCTTGAAATCGACATCTGCGGTGCGGGCCCCGGCAGAAACTTTCAAGCGTGCTTCGGCAACACGTTCTGCGATGGCTCCGGCACGCTGGCCAGCGAGTTGACGTCCACCCAGTACTACGAACAAGACGATAGCGATGACCAAGTTGAAGACGAAGCTGGTGAGGAACAATGCGGTGGGGCTGAATGCAAATCCAGCTTTTTCAATCAGGCCATTGACGATGACACCGTACACGGCGATGGGGGAGAAGCCACCTGCTTGAGCACCATGAACGATGAGCATACCCATCATGAGTGGATTGATCTTGTAACGCTGCGCGAAATTCAAGCCGATGGGTGCGATGATCGCGACTGCGGCTGGGCCCAACGCGCCAATGGCAGTGATGGCCGCGGTGATGGCGAACATGACCCAGGGGATCAACGAGATCCGGCTATCAACGAGTTTCACCGCTTTGTCGACGAGGATATCGATGGTGCCGTTGTTTTGCGCTATGGCAAACAGGTAGGTGACACCTACCAGGGTGAGGAACAGTCCGCCTGGGAAGCTGGCGAGAATGTCTTTGGTATCCAGGCCAAGGAACACGGCACCTAGTAGGAAGGCGCCGACAAAGGCGAGGGCACCCATATTGATGGGGAACATCGTGGCGATGACGAACATCACCGCCAGGATGAGGATTGAAACTAACGCGACAGACATGGGGAATATCCTTTTCGTGAAGGCCGCAAAGCGAGTTCGGATGATGTGACTAATGTCACTGGCTCACTGGCCTAGCCTCCTAGACTCCGAGTGTCTTGTCAAGGGAAATTTCAGTGTAAATTTGATCTAGAACACATCTAAAGGAGTGAACGTGGCTGAAATCAACAAGCCCAAGGCCTTCGCTAAGGTGCAGCGTCCCCGGCTCTATGAGCAGCTCATGCAACAAATCTTGGCCTTCGTGGAGCAAGAACAGTTAGGTCCCGGAGACCATCTGCCAGCCGAACGAGAATTAGCAGATCAGCTAGGGGTTTCTCGTGCCACGTTGGCTCAGGCATTAGTGGCTCTTGAAGTCTTGGGAGTCATCGACGTTAAGCACGGCACCGGTGCTGTTTTGGTGTACCGCCCTAGCATCGCAACTGTCCTACGCGAGCTGCACGAACATAAAAACAGGTTGCCGGATATTGTTGAGGCGCGAAGCACCCTAGAAGTGAAATTGGCGTCGCTGGCTGCCGAGCGACGCACCAAAGATGACATCAAACGCATCAACGAGGCACTTGAAGTGATGGCACAGGAAATCGCTGATGGTGACCGCGGTGAAAAGGGAGACGAGCTTTTTCACGAAGCTATCACCGGGGCAGCAAAGTCGTCAGTGCTGCAAAAGCTAATGACTTTCATATCTGAAATGGTGCTTGAAACGCGTTTAGAGTCGCTAGGTCAGCCAGGTCGTCCCGAGCGCTCTCTTGAATCCCACCGGAAAATCACCGAGGCAATTATTGCCGGTGATTCGCAAGCCGCAGCAACTGCGATGCAGGAGCATATTGAATTGGTTTCGGACGTTGCGCTACTGAAAGACAATCAGTAACTGTCATGGGGATTTTCTGACTTTAGGACTTGGACCCCAAGAGCTTGAGGACATGGTCCTGATCAATCTGACTGAAATCTTTGTAGAACGCTCCAACGGCAGAAAACTGTCGTGGTTTGAGCAGCTCCGCGAGTCCTTGGACTTGGGGAGCTAGTTCAGTGAATGCTTCGGGAGCGATGACTGGAGAAGCGACAATCACCGATTGCGGTTTCATTTGAGCAACAAGTTCTAGGCAGGCCTTCATGGTTGCTCCGGTGGCGATGCCATCGTCGCAGAGAATCACCGATTGCCCAGCCAACTCGGGCGTGTAGGCCTTGAATGCGTGGGCCAAGGCCAGCAGATCTGCGTGGGCCCCGTTTTCCACGGAGATCAATTCATCGTGCCCATAATATTGAAGCGCTCGGTGGTGAACCTCGGCATTGAGGAAGCGCCCGCTGAGGGAGGAGTATTGGGCAATGGCGCCAAATGCCAGTTCAGGATTAGTGGGAACGCCGAGTTTGCGCACCGCTAATACGCCCAGGCGAGCTCCCAATGCTTGGGCAATTTCATAGGCGATGGGAACACCACCGCGTAATAAGCCGAGCACCGTGTACTGGCCTGCGGGCAAGGTGGTGGCGAGCTTCATTCCCAACGCGGCCCCGGCGTGGCTACGGTCATCAAACTTAGCGCTGTTGTCACTGACCATAGCTCCAGTCTTGCCCATAGTCAGCCAAAAGAATAGCAAAGCCTGTAAATTACAGCGATACTTCCTGAGAACAGTGCACCAACGGTAACAAATGCCAAAGAGCTCCCACATTCTGAACGGAATGATCCGTGCAGAACGGGGGAGCTCTTTTGAGTTTTATGGCTTAGACCTGGTTACCCAGCTTGAAGCCCTTGGAAGCCTGGCCGTGGTAGGAGCCATCCTCGTCACCGGCACGGGTGTACGAGAAGCCGTCGGCGCCGATGGTCACTTCCAACTCGGAGTCATCGGTGCGCTCAATGACTTCCTGCACGTTGCCATCCAGATCCAAGACCTTGGAAGCCTCGGTGTACCAAGAAGGTACAACCGGGTTGCCCCACCAGTCGCGGCGCTGGTTATCGTGTACGTTCCAGGTGATGGTCGGGTTATCCGGATCACCGGTGTAGTAATCCTGGGTGTAGATCTCGATGCGGTGATCATCTGGATCCAAGATGTACAGGTAGAACGCATTGGACACACCGTGGCGGCCTGGGCCGCGCTCGATACGATCCGAGATGCGCAGTGCACCCATCTTGTCGCAGATCTGGATGATGTTGTGCTTCTCATGGGTGGAGAATGCTACGTGGTGCAGGCGTGGACCGTTGCCACCGGTCAGGGCGGTGTCGTGCACGGTGCCCTTGCGGTGCATCCATGCTGCGTAGGTGGTGCCCTCGTCGTCCTGGATGTCCTCGGTGACGCGGAAGCCCAGGTCTTCTAGGTAGGCGCGGCCGCGAGGTACATTCGGGGTGACCTGGTTGAAGTGATCCAGACGGACCAGTTCGCCAGCCGAGTACAGGTCGTAGCGCATGTGCAGGCGCTCAACGTGGGTGGTCTCGAAGAAGAATTCGTAGGGGAAGCCGAGCGGATCTTCAACGCGTACGGCATCCCCGATGCCCTTGACGAAGCCTTCCTTGCGGCGTTCGGTGCGGCAACCCAGTTCCTTGTAGTAGGCCTCTGCCTTATCCACGTCCTCGTTCGAGCGGACACGGAAGGCCATGGCTTTCAACGCAGCTACTGGACCCTTGGTCAGCACCAGGTTGTGGTGGATGAATTCTTCGAAGGAACGCAGGTAGATCTGGTTCTCATCTTCGTAGGAAACGTGCAGGCCCAAGACGTCAACGTAGAAGTTGCGCGAGCGCTCCAGATCGGTGACGACCAGTTCGGCGTAGGCACAGCGCAGGATATCCGGCGCTGGAACCGAAGGGGTTGCAATCGGGTTTTCGATTTCTTTGCTCATGTTGTTGCTCCTTTGCGAACAAGAATTTTTGGTGGGGGAAGCTGGTGCTTCCTAGACGCCGAACTTAGGGGAGTGGGCTTCGTTCAGGGTGATCTGGATGGACTGCTGAGTCGTGTAGAAGTCCACCGAACGGTAGCCACCTTCGCGGCCCAGACCCGAGGCCTTCACGCCACCAAATGGGGTACGCAAGTCTCGGACGTTGTTCGAGTTCAGCCACACCATGCCCGAATCGATCTGGTGGGCGAAGTTATGCGCACGCTTGAGGTTGCTGGTCCAGACATAAGCGGCCAGACCGTACTTGGTGTTGTTGGCCAACTCCAAGGCTTCTTCATCGGTATCAAATGGGGTGATGGCAACAACTGGGCCGAAGATTTCGTCCTGGAAGATCTGTGCATCCGGGGCAACATCGGCGAAGACGGTCGGAGCAACATAGTTACCCTCGTTTTCGAAGCCTTCGGCACGGCCACCACCGGCTAGCAGTCGGCCTTCCTTCTTGCCGATTTCGATGTAGCTCATGACCTTCTCGAAGTGCTTCGGGTGTACCAGCGAGCCGACCTCGGTCTTTGGATCACTTGGTAGGCCAACGCGGATGTTCTTGGCGCGCTGGGCAAACTTGGCCACAAAGTCATCGTAAATATCGCGCTGAACCAGCACGCGCGAACCGGCGGTGCAGCGCTCGCCGTTCAGCGAGAAGACACCGAAAACGGTAGCGTCCAGGGCAGCATCCAGATCAGCATCGGCGAAAACGATAGCTGGGGACTTGCCACCGAGCTCAAGGGAGAGTCCCTTGAAGAATGGTGCTGCTGCGGTGGAGATGGTGGCGCCGGTGGAGGAGTCGCCGGTGAAGGACACCAGTGGCACATCTGGGTGCTTGACTAGGTAATCGCCAGCCACGCCGCCCGAGCCGAAGATCAGGTTGAAAACGCCTTCTGGCAATCCAGCTTCACGGAAGATTTCTGGCCAGAGGCCAGCCGAAAGTGGGGTGTAGCTGGCAGGCTTGAGCACTACGGAGTTACCGGTGGCGATGGCCGGAGCCAGCTTCCAGGATTCCTGCATGAACGGAACGTTCCATGGGGTGATCAGTGCAGCCACACCAATAGGCTTACGGTTCACGTAGTTCATCTGGCGTCCTGGGACGCGGAAGGAATTATCCACCTGAGCCACGATCAAATCAGCGAAGAAGCGGAAGTTCTCGGCTGCACGACGTGCCTGGCCCTTAGCCTGGGTGATTGGTAGGCCCGAGTCGTAGGATTCGAGCAGCGACAGTTCCTCGTCGCGGGATTCAACGATGTCAGCGATCTTGTGCAGGACGCGGGAGCGCTCGCGTGGCAGCATCTTGGACCATGGGCCCTCTTTGAAAGCCTTCTTGGCTGAGGCCACTGCCAGATCAACGTCGGCTGGCTGCGCCGATGCAGCGGTAGCGTAGTTGGTGTTGGTCACTGGTTCTTGTACATCAAAGGTTTGACCGCCGATGGAGTCAACAAATTCGCCATTGATATAGTGCTGTAGGTGAGTTGGCAGGTTCTCTGGTACGAAGTGCTTGCTCATGGCAATTCCTTTCGTGCTATTGCAGCGTTGTGAATTCCGGCGTGATTGCCGGGCTGTCGTGAAAAATTGTGGGTTACTTAGATGGCGCTGGGTTCCATACCAGCGGCTTTCAAGTAGCTGTTCAGCGTATGGGCGCGGTGTTCTCGGCAGGCCGCTTCGATCTGGGCCGGGGTGGCGTGATCTGCAATCAAATCCAAGAGTGCATCGTGTTCCTTGACAGATTCACGGGCGCGGTAAGGAATATGCGTGAAGCTGCTGGCGCGCATGGCCGCCAGTCGACGCCAACCGCGTTGCACCAGATCCAGAATGTGCGGGTTAGGGCACTGACCGTAGAGCAACTGGTGGAATTCGGTATTCATCCGGGTGAAGGCCACCGGGTCGAAATCCTCCAAGCACTGGCGCATCTTTTCATTCAGTTCCCGCGCCTTGGCCAGCCAGGCCGCATCCATGGAATCGGCGGCCAGTGCGGTAGCTGCCGGTTCGATGATCATCAGCGTCTGCATGGTGTGCAGGTACAAGGTCGAATCCACATGGGCCACCGTCGCCCCGACATTGCGGGTGAAGTGGACCAGGCCTTCGGCTTCGAGTCGGCGGATCGCCTCACGGACAGGGACTACCGAGCAACCGAGCTCATCGGCGATGGTGCCTAAGACCAGACGGTATCCCGGTGAATAGGCTCCGTTGGTGATGCGTTCGGAGACCAGCTGGTAAGCGGCTTCGGATTTGGAGGTGGTGGTTACAGTGCCCATGAGTCCAACTCCGGGCTGCCGGCGTCTTTCCACGCGGTGTATTTGGCTTTCCACTCGGCGTTCATCGGGAACAGGCCTTCGATACCGTAGCCGCGCTTGACCATGGCGAAGATGAATTCGTCATTGGACTCGGTGACCGTGGCTTCGGCAGCGACCTCTTCGACTAGGGCTGGTGGGATGACCACGATGCCATCAGAGTCTGCCACGATGACATCTCCTGGTTGGACCGAGACGCCACCGCAGGCCACGGTGATGTCCTTGTCCCAGGCCACGTGCTTGCGGCCCAAGACGGCTGGGTGGGCACCGTTGTAGAAGACCGGGATCTCCAAATTGGAGACTGCATCGAGGTCGCGCACCCCACCGTCGGAGATGATGCCGGCTGCGCCCAGCTGCTGGGAGCGCAGTGCCAAGATGTCGCCTAGCGTGGCCGAACCGGTTTCTCCGCGGGCTTCCATCACCAGGATTTCGCCGCTGTTCAGCGAGTCAATGGACTGCTTCTGGGTGTTGTATCCACCGCCGTGTGCCTTGAAGAGGTCTTCACGGTTCGGGATGTAGCGCAGGGTGCGGGCGGTACCGATGACGCGCTGCATACCCTTGGTGGCGCCAGGGACTTCGATGTTGACGTTGTTCAGGCCGCGCTTGCGCAAGGTGGCCGACAGGGTGGCAGTGGCCACCGAGGCGAGCTGTTCGCGGACCGCGTCGGTGAGTACTTCCTTGCCGGTGATTACCGGTGGCAGGCCGGCCGCGGCGCGGTCACCGTAGGCATCTTCCTTATCCTTTTCGCTGACCTTTGGCTGGTTGCCGAAGGAAGCGAAGGTGGCGGTGCCCTCGGTGGCGGTCGTCGTCAGTTTGCCGGTGGTGGTACCGGTGATTAGGTCGGTAACTTCAACTTCCACCACATCGCCTGGGAAGAAGACGGTGGAGCCGGCAGGGGTGCCGGTGAGGATGATGTCCCCGGGCTGCAGGGTCATCTGCTGGGAGAGGTCGGCGACGATCTGCGCGAAGGAAAAGAGCAGTTCAGAGGTGGTGGCGTCCTGGGCGATTTCTCCGTTGACCCAGGTCTGCACTCGCAACTTGGCGGGATCTAGCTCTGCTGCCGGGAGTGCGTTGGGGCCCAGTGGGGTGTAGCCGTCGCCTGACTTGGAACGAATGTTTGATCCCTTGTCGGCGTACTTCATGTCGTGGACACCGAGGTCATTGGAGGCGGTGACCGAGCCGACGTACTTCCAGGCGTCTTCTACCGAAACACGGCGGGCGGTGGTGCCGATGATCAGTGCGATCTCACCTTCGAAGGCGAGCAGTTCCGTGCCGGCCGGACGCTCAACGGTGCCGTTGGTGGCAGCCAGGGAGCTGGAGGCCTTCATGAAGTAGCTTGGGAACTTTGGGGTGCGTCCGCGCTGTGCTGCGCGGGAGGAGTAGCTCAGGTGTACAGCGAGAACTTTGCCTGCCTGGGCGAAGGTCTCTTGGGTTACTGGGAGAGTAGTGCTCACCGTTGATCGTCCTACTTTCGTCATGCATCATGTCGTACATCAAATCGTATACGATCAGTGTGCGCCGAATCTCATCAGTTGTCAATCCTTCAATGCGGACCCGAGCGGTTGCATGACTGGAAGTAATTTCGGTAATGATTGCACGATTGATTTCGAACAACTTTGGTGCACTGTTCATGCGCGACTTAGCGATCGTTGAAGTTGGCACTTGTCCAAGTTAAGGAGTACTTATTTGTGGTTCAGTAGGCGTAGTCGTACGCGGCACCATATTTTCTGCGGTAAGCAACTGGTTTGCCATCGAGTTTTCAATGATCGAATTAGACGCTTTGGCGTGTCATTGAATATAAGTATGTCGCGGTAGCTGTCAACCGTCACTAAACGTTAGATGAAGATGAAGGGTCTTGCTGCTGATTACTCACACTATTTGGCTACTGTTGAAAACAGATTATTTTTAGAAAACAACCTTTTTCCTTGAAGGGGAATATTCTCTTGAGCGTTGAAATTTATCACCTGATTTGGTCGATCATCGGATCGCTATTCCTTGGCGCGCTAGCCGGAATAGTCTTGAAACCAATTTTCCAAGCTTATGCGGTCCAATGGCCAGCGCAGTACTCTGATGTTTCTAATGTCGTGGACTCCAGCAGTAGCCGAAACCTGGGCGTGTATTTTATTTTTCGGTTTGTTCCTGTTCTTCTGACGTCTGCACTTGTGGTAGGAATTTCTGAAGCGTTCAAGCTTGAAACTGTTTGGGCTGTAACCGCGTTGGTTGGAGTTCATCTATTGATGACGACGCTCTCGCGCGGCATTTGGAAAGATATCAAGAATCAAAACCCGGGAATTAAGGTACGCCGAATATTAGTTCATGTTATTTCGGCTCTGATGGTTGCTTTTGCGGCATTCGTCCCATTTTGGCTTCGCAAATATCATGATGTTTGGGTGCCGAGCCCCGATCAGTTAAAGGAAGCATTTTGGGGATCCTTGATCATTGGCCTCATATTCATTCTTTACCGAAATCTTACTAAATTTGTCGAAAATGAGGCAGTTTCAGAACTGAGTAACAATCTTTCCAGGATTAGTGAAGAAAATATGGAGGCCATCAGACATTGGTCATCTGAGTTTTCTGTTTCGCCGCGTTTTATAGCTTCAATTGTGGCTGCTGAAAGTATTAATCGACCCAAGACCCTACGCGTGTTAGAGCGAGTTACTGGCACAATATTTGGTTCGGGCTCATATGGAATTGCTCAAGTTCAGTCAAAGGTTCCGATTGGAGACGTGGAATCTATCCGATTGCTCTGCGAGAAGTATTCTGGGTTCAATCCTTCAACGCTGGGAGATGACCTCAAGGATCTTAACCTCAGAATAAAGTTTGCCCAACATAATGTAGGTACTAAATTCGTAAACTTAGCAATGAGTATCTATCAGTCTTTCAGAGACGGATCTTGGATAAGCTCTAAGGAATCTGATTACGAGACTGACCTTCCAGTTATTATCCACGAAAGTGGCGAGGTTGTTGACTCGGGATTACGTGTGATCTTCTCAGTATCTTCTGATGTGTCTCAAATTGAAGTCAAGCAAGAATCACACGCTGTACCTTTTGTTTTCGTAGGAAAAAAATTTCTTGACCGCAGAAAATATTTTGTTGACTTAGCCTACCCGATAGTATCGCCGCTGAGTATTCGATGTCATTCAGAATCCAACCAGAAAAAGTAAGTTTGGATCTGCAGAATGAATGGGAATTCCTCAAGTGAATCCCGATGGACGTTAACGGTTCATTGGTAAGTAAATGTGAGGTACTGAAAGATCGCAAGATATGAATAATTTGTCATGATATAAATCTATATTTGAAGTCGGTGAAAGAATTTCTGGCGAGATAGTTCTCATATCTTTCGATCATGCATGATGCTGTTTGCGCAGTAGTAAATTGCGCTTGTTATCAATTTTGGTAGGTCACGACGAATGCAAATGAATGCAGTCGCCAAACATACCTTGGATTTTTAGGCAAAACAATGGCGCCGCACCAGAAAAAAACTTGGACGGCGCCATGTAGTTCGGTCTAAAAATAGTGCCGATGAAGAGAGGGCTAGTTCAGTAAGAATTAGACACGAATCGCATCAACAATCTTCACACGTGAGGCCACTAATGCCGGTAAAACACCAGTCAGTGCGCCAACACCAATGGAGATTAAAATGCCAGCAAGGGCAGCCCCCACGGGGAAGGCTGGCATCTGATCAATGCCTGAGCCAAGGAACATATTGATGATCTTGGGGTTGGTAACCACCGCCACCGAAATCAGCACGCCGATACCGCCGGCTACTGCGGTGGCGACCACGCTTTCCATCATCACCGAGAAGAACACTCGGCCCGTGGTTGCGCCGAAGCTACGCCGAATACCCACTTCTCGAATGCGCTGCTTCATGGTCACCATCGCCACGTTGAGCAAACTCAAAGAACCGAGCAAAAGAATGATTCCAGCGATGCCACCGGCGACCAGGGCCAGCATATTCAGGCTCTCATCCCCGCCCCACGTCAGATAGTCCGAGCGCATCGTATCCACCTGATAGCCGGGCAATTCCGCCCGCATTTGAGCGGAAAAATGAGCGGCTAGCTCCTCGGATCCCTCGATGGGCACCCACATTTCGTACGTGGCATCCATCAACGGTGCATCGGCGGCATACCAATGGTCATAGGTTTGTGGAAGCATCCATACCTGACCGTCTAATCCACCATCTCTGGTAGAGGTTGCCCCGATCACCGTGGCTGAAACCATCTTTCCGCCCACTTCAATATCGATGGACGCGGGCAGCGAATTCTGATCTAAGTCCAGCTTTTGTGCCACCGTGCGGTCCACCACCACGGCAGGAGCCAGGTTCTGTGCGTCTTCGGCCTCTAGCCATCGGCCGTATTGCGCGAAGAGCCGGTGAATGGATGCGTACTCGGGATCAACAACCAAAAGTTCAGGGTCAATACTGGTTCCCTGATGAAGCATCCGATAACCGGAAGCGCGAGAAACCACTGAGGCGTACTCAATGTCGAAGCGTTCGGTTGTTTTCTTAAAAGCCTCGGTGACTGCACTGTCGGCAGCTGGTATGCCATCGCTGCGCTGGTTGTATGCGTAGGTACTGATCAGTGCCGGACGCCCATTGCGCTCCAGCTGCTCGGTCATCAATTGTTGCGCCACGCTAGCTCCAGCTACGGCGGTCGTTAACGACGCCACCGCAATGGTGACTCCCACTAGGGAGAGGAGAACACGCAATTTATGGATGCGTAGTTCCTGCCACGCTTCTAAGAGGGAAGCGATAAAACCGGTGAAGAGACGTGCAATAGTATTCACGGTGCCACCTCCAACGTTAGCGGTTTGAGGATTCCTTCATCTAGTTGGAATTGCTCTCGGGCCATGGCGGCAACATTGATGTCGTGAGTAATCGTGATGAGTGCGGCACCGGATTCCACGGTGGCAGCATCAAGTAATTCCATCACCGCCCGTCCTGTGGCCACATCTAGGGCGCCGGTGGGCTCATCGGCCAAGACCACCTTGGGGCGACGGACCAATGCTCGGGCAATGGCCACGCGTTGTTGCTCTCCACCGGAAAGAGTTTGCGGCATGGAATCTAGCCTTGCGCCAAGACCGACCTTCTCTAGTGCTTCGGTAGCGAGGGTTCGCCGGCGCCAGAAATCTGCACCGGTGGCATACATGAGCGGGGCCATGACATTCTCTAACGCGGTGCGTCCCGGCAACAGATTGAACTGTTGGAAAACGAATCCAAGATCTCGTCCGCGGATGTGGGCAGCGCGCCGGGCGCTGAGTTTTGTGGCGTCTAGTCCGCGCCAAGCGAGGTGACCCGTGGTGGGGCGGTCGAGCAAGCCAAGGATGTTGAGCAAGGTTGATTTGCCGGTGCCAGAACGTCCCACAATGGCAATGTGATCACCTTCTGAAACGGATAAGTTAATGCCGTTGAGGATGTGCAGTTCACTGTCATCCGGAAGTAATACGCTGCGGGTGACGCTTTCAAGCTTCAGCAGCTGGGTGTCTCGCATCAGGGGTAGATCTCCATACCGTCTTCCATTCCGGGCGCGGGAGCTGAGCCTGGAACATAACGGAGTACCTCGTCGTTGGTTGACAGGCCCTTGCGAACCTCGATGACCTTGCCGTCGGTGACTCCAAGCTCAACCTCGGTGCTAATTTCCTTGCCGTTTTCGTTGAGAATCCAGACGGCGCCCTTGTCAACGAGGCCGCGCACCGAGGTTACCGGCACGGTCAGAACGTCCTCGGCTGAACCCGCATCCACGTCCATGTTCATATCTAAACCATCAAATACGACAACGTCCGTAGGTACGTCACAAGTGACTTCGCTGCCAGCTGCAGACTCGTTCTGTGGGTTTGTGCCAGGGCCTTCGACTTGTTCCGTGGTATCTGAATCCGCGGAATCGGTGGTTGATGCCTGGGAAGCAGTATCCCCAACGGTCAGGTTTTTGCAGGTGAAGGGTTCTGGGCCGCTTTCAATGCTGATGGTAGCTTCAAGGGTTTCATCCATGAGGCGGTAGCGATCTAGTGCCTTGATGGTGGCTACGGCTTGGAAGCTTTGTGGTTGGACGGTGGCAAGGTTTTCACCTTTGTTGACGTCATCGCCAATTTCGAAGTTGAACTTACCGACTTTTCCGGTGGCTGAGGCGTACACATCGTGGTAGGTAACGATGGTTTGTGCTTCGGCGGTTGTTGAGCTGTCCTGGGTATCTTCCGACTGTTCATCAGTGGCGGAAGAATTGTCATTTGTTGCAGGCTCGGTGGTGCTTTCCACACGAATCTGGAAGATCTTGTCTCCTTGGCTGACATTGTCGCCAGCTTTCACAAACATCCAATTGATAACACCAGCGGAAGGCGCGGTAATTGGTTTCGCTTCGACCAGTTTGATGGTTCCCTGAAGCGACAGGGAATTCTTGATCGTGTCCTTTTCGACCATCACGGTCTCAGCCGGAACTTCACCCGTTGGGTACAGCTGATCATCTGCGGCGGTGGAACTCCCACTGAAGGCAAGCTTAACCAGGCTGACGGCGATGAGGGCGCCGATAATTAACCATGCGCTCGGGAGGATGATGCGTCTGAAGACGCGGCGTTGACTCATGCTGCAACTCTATTCATCCTATCTTTTTACCAAATCATTCAGGTAACGCCAAGCTTATTGTCAGCGAGTGGCTAAATTTTTATTTGTGACTGTTGATTTTTACGCATCAGGTCAACAAACACTAGTAGGGGCAAACTTACCGCTCAAAGCCATCAATTGCTTCACGTCCAATGACGAAACTGTTTTCCTGAGTAAATAGGGAGCCGAAAAACACAAAACCATAGTGCGCGCAAGAGGCCCGGAGCGTGGTGCTCCGGGCCTCAACGAGAATTATCTACGGCCATTTCCGTTGAATGGCCCGTTAAGTAAGTTCTATTTGGATACGGACTTGCTGTTGGTAGCGGCAGCCCATGTCGCGGTCGGAATCGATAGACGGTACGTCTTCTTTTTCGACTGTTTGACGGTGAGTTTTGCAGTTCCCTTTTTCAGCGTGACCGTTTTCAAGGTCTTCCAGGAATTACCGGATTTCACCTGGAACTTGGCCTTCTTAGCGTTGTATTGCCCGTATCTGTACTTTTCAGGCGAGTAGACCTGTGCCTTGGCGGTCAGAGTTACTTTGCCGCCTGAGCGTTTGGCGGTTAGTGAACTCTTGGTCTTACCTCGAACGTAGAAGCTTTTGCTGGTTCGGTCGGTGTAGTCAACGTAGTCTGTGCCTTCAAAACCGTAGTACGAATCCCAGTAGCTGTACGACGCGGATACATCTGCCGGGCCGACTTTGTAGGTGCCAAGTCCGTCCCACGATGGGCAGATGAGCGCACGGTTTGTAATCTTGCGATTTTCAAACCACAGTGAATGAACGAGACCACCATTTCGTGTCACGTCGATGCTGGCGTAGGCATCTTCATAATCGTTTTTGACCTTTGAAGAGGCTTTGACGGAAACGTAGTGACAATTGGAATCAGCAACGGTAATGGATGAAACGGAATAGCCAGTGATATCGATTGGCCGTTCGCTGGCCTGTGCTGGAACTATTCCAACAATGAGCAATCCGGTGGCTGCTAGACCAGCGGTGATAGTGCGAAAACGACGAAGTGCAGGAGTTTGCATGACGTCCTCCTCAAGTGAGTGCGAGTGAATGTTCAAAAAAATTCCTTGAACATTTGAACTATAAATGAATCATTGGACAATTTGGAGATTCAGCGGTCAATCTATAAAGAAATGACGCGGTGTGATTCAGTTGGTGGGTTCTAACGGTCGTTGCAAACTGAACAATTATCTTAAAACGATGACATTGAGCATGGTGTAAAAAGCTGTGAGCAGAAAATCGTTGAGTACTTTTCGTATGCCAAAACCAGTGAGCCCCAAAACTGGATTCGAACTGAGCCCAATTCTGCTCAAAGGAGGGCATGGCCCAAGTGCCTACAAGATCTGTACCGCGGCGCCTACAGCGAGGTTTCAGATTTTTTGGGAGACTGCGTCGTCTCGCCGGATCCTTTGAAGCTTCTGGTAGTTTTCTCCAAAAGTTCTGGTAATACTTCCGGTGCGGGAGTAGTATCAGTCGTTGTCCCGTTGTTCGAATTGGGGGATTTGAAGGTGCAGGAAAACGCTCGCAATCGTTTTGCATCTTTAGATAAGCAGGGGATCAGTCCTGATCTGTACGGTCGCATGGGGCTGACCGTAGCGGGGCATACCCGAATTAGTTGCAGGACTGATCCTCAAGTTTTCCGTTGCCATGAGTTTTGACGTATCAATTCCCATGATGCGGTCACCCCTGAGCTAAGCGCTGGAATCGGTATTGAACAACTGGAGTCCCAGATGTATCTGAGAGTGACTGGTTCGACTTAGATGTCCATTGCAGTGTAACTAGCGATAGCTGGTGGGGAAGCGTTTGTAGCGTCAGGTTGATTGGAACGTTGTTGAGGGGTGAAGCCCCTCACCGTAGCCGAAGTACCTTTCGCGGCATACGGGATCTTCGCCGGCTGACACAATGAATGCCGGGCCAACCATGTGGTCGACCCGGCATTCATTGCACGCTGGAAGTTCCAGCGGCGGTATTGTTAGGCCTTGGCACCAGCGCGTGCAGCTGCAGCTTCACGCTCATCGGCTTCGCGCAGTGCGCGCTCTACACGATCAACGTCGCGGACTGCACCCTTATCAGCAGACAGCGCCATCGCAGCATAAGCGCGCAACGCAGGGGAGACGACGCGCTCGCGGTTAGCTGGGCGGTAACCGGTGGTAGCGATCAGACGCTCACGGCGCTCAGCAAGAACTTCCTCGGAAACATTCAAGGTCAGCTCGCGAGTTGGGATATCGATGGAGATGGTATCTCCGTCTTCAACCAAAGCGATCATTCCGCCGGAAGCCGCCTCTGGTGAAACGTGGCCGATGGAAAGACCAGAGGTGCCACCGGAGAAACGTCCGTCGGTGATCAGCGCGCAAGACTTACCCAGGCCACGTCCCTTGAGGAATGAGGTGGGGTAGAGCATTTCCTGCATGCCCGGGCCACCCTTTGGACCCTCGTAGCGGATGACAACAACGTCGCCTTCCTTGACCTGCTTGTTCAGGATCTTTTCTACTGCTTCATCCTGAGACTCACAGACCACGGCAGGACCGGTGAAGGTCCAGATGGATGGATCCACACCAGCGGTTTTCACTACGGCACCGTCAACGGCAATGTTGCCACGTAGAACGGCTAGACCGCCGTCCTTGGAGTAGGCGTGTTCAACGGAACGGATGCAACCAGCCTCGGAGTCGGTATCCAGGGTTTCCCACTGGGCCGACTGCGAGAAAGCCTTGGAGGAACGTACACCGGCTGGGGCCGCGTGCCACAGGGCGAGGGATTCTTCACTGGCGTTGCCGCCGCGGATATCCCACTTATCCAGCCATTCACCCAGGGCGGTGGCGTGAACGGTGTGGACGGTTTCGTCCAGAAGCCCGCCACGACGCAGTTCGCCAAGGATTGCTGGGATGCCACCGGCACGGTGAACATCTTCCATGTAGTAGATCTTGCCGGCACCAGCAGCGTTAGGCGCGACCTTGGCAAGACAAGGCACGCGGCGGGAGACTGCATCGATTTCATCCAAACCGAAGTCGACTCCGGCCTCGCGGGCTGCAGCCAGCAGGTGCAAGATGGTGTTGGTGGAACCGCCCATGGCGATATCCAGTGCCATGGCGTTACCGAAGGCTTCGACGGTGGCGATGCTGCGTGGCAGTACGGTGTCATCGTTGTCGCCGTAGTAACGGTTAGCGATGTCTACTACCAGCTTGCCTGCATTTTGGTACAGGTCCTTACGAGCGGTATGCGTCGCCAAGGTGGAACCGTTGCCTGGAAGGGACAGACCCATAGCTTCGGTCAAGCAGTTCATCGAGTTTGCGGTGAACATACCGGAGCATGAACCGCAGGTAGGGCAGGCAGATTCTTCGATGCGCAGCAGATCTGCATCGGAGACGTTTTCGTTTACTGCTTCGGAGATCGCATCAACGAGGTCCAAGGTGCGAACGCTGCCATCTACCAAGGTGGCACGGCCGGATTCCATAGGGCCGCCGGAGACGAAGACGGTAGGGATGTTCAAGCGCAGAGCGGCCATGAGCATGCCCGGGGTGATCTTGTCACAGTTGGAGATACAAATCAGAGCGTCGGCACAGTGTGCATTAACCATGTATTCCACGGAGTCTGCGATGAGATCTCGAGAAGGCAAGGAGTAGAGCATGCCACCGTGGCCCATGGCGATGCCATCATCAACGGCGATGGTATTAAATTCACGAGGGATACCGCCGGCGGCCTCGATGGCCTCAGAAACGATACGGCCTACTGGCTGTAGGTGAGTGTGTCCTGGCACGAACTCGGTGAAGCTATTGGCCACGGCGATGATTGGCTTGCGGCCAAGGTCAGCGCCGTTAACGCCGGCTGCGCGGAACAGTGCGCGAGCGCCGGCCATGTTGCGGCCATGGGTAACGGTATGTGAACGAAGTGTGGTCATTTTAAAATCTCACCATAAATTTGTTCCCAAACCCAGACGGTGTCAATACTAGTAGTACTACTACCATGATAAGAAGGCTGGGTTATGAACGCAGGTCAGCGTCGTCGCGAGGAACTGGCGGCATTCTTGAAGGACCGTCGTGCTCGTGCCGATAGAGCATCGCACGGGTTACCGGAGGTTGGTAGAAGCCGAGTTCGCGGGTTGCGCCGCGAAGAAGTGGCCACGCTCGCTGGGGTTTCCGCCACCTGGTACACCTGGTTGGAACAGGCACGCGAGATCAATCCTTCGCGCCAGGTGATGTTGTCTCTAGCCCGCCTTTTCCGACTAAGTTCCGTTGAAAGTAGCTATCTTTTGTCGCTGGCGGGGCACGGTGAAGTAGATCCTGAAGAACCCAGCGCCATGACTCCCGCTCTGCAACGTTTGTTGGATGTCATGAACTTTCCGGCATTTTTACTCTCGACAGACTGGGCCATCATCGGATGGAACGCCGAATATGCTCAGCTCTATCCGCGGATCACCACGGTCAATGTTGAGGACCGCAATCTATTGTGGCTGGTGTTTACCGATGCCCAATTACGTGAAATGCTTCCGGACTGGGAAAAGCAAAGCAGGGGATTTGTTGGTAGTTTCCGAGCTGAGACCAGGGGGTGGCTCAGCCCCTCCGGTGAATCAGGAATTGTCGCACGCGTCTCTGCTGCTTCAGAGGCGTTCGCTTCCATTTGGAATGAACGCGATGTCGCAGGTTTTCAAACAGGGGAGAGGCTCTTCCGTCACCCGGAGAAAGGGTTGACCAAATACGAGCAACATAACCTCACCCCCGCAGAAGCCCCAGACCTCACCTTATTGATGTATACACCGCTGTAGAAGTTTGCAACCGTTGGCGAGGGATTGAGCCAGACAGAGTTTCTGGCTCAGATCCGTTCGCCGTCGCCATTAACCGAGGTTCAGAACGAAGTCTGCGCCGTTCTTGCGTGGGAAGGTAATTTCTCCTAGGTCTTTGGCTGTTTCCGGTTCCATTGCTACGGAGACTAGTCCGTCATCGGTAGCTCTGAATTCCACCGGTGGGCGAAGATCTTCATGATTGCCCGGAATTTTCAGAAGTACGCTTCGTACGGCATCTTCGGTTATTTCTGGTGGAAGCATCGCCAATACGACGCCAGGCTTGTCTTGGTCGCTCTCAATCTTTAATGAGATCCCATTTTCTTTGGCTTCCGTGGGATCCTCGCATTGGATTTTTGGCCCGTTGAGTGTGGCCGGTCCATCGCCATCGCCACTTGAGGCCCAAGCTACTAGGCAAAGATCGCCTGATTCATTGACGGCCGCATACTCGTGTGCGTATGACAGTGGAGCCAGGGCCCTGAAGGTTTCTTTTTTGATTGAAGCATCTTTGACTTCTTCCGGCGGCAAATCGGTGTCGGACTGAGCCAGCTTTAGGGATGGCACGATGTCTTCAGCCGTGATTTCTTTGGATTCTGCCGAAGTGGACGGTGATGCGCTTTGCGTCTTGCTTTCGGTAACGTCACTGACAACCGGTACGGATGTTGTTGCATCTTTAGCGTTCGGTGCCGTTTCTACAGACGCTGCGCATGAAGTTACGAGTAAAACTGCGCTCAGACCGAGAACCAGTGGAATCTTGGAATTCATTTGAAAGCCTTACTTGGTTTGTAAGATGCGCATGTCTTGCTGTGCACACCAGCGACAAAGTTAGTAGGCGTCCGACGTTCTGGCTAATCATTGAATCAACAATAGTCAGGTCGAGCGAGAACTGAACTTACCTTTCTCTTCGACGCTAGCACTGGATCAAGAGCGCAACAAGACCATAATTCCATGAAGTTGTCTAAATTTTAAGCGGGTGTAGTCGTCAAGTAATTGAGGGTGAATAGTAGGTGAATGTTCCACCTCAGGGTAGGTGGTCATCCGCAGTGATTGCTCGGATTAAAAGTGCCATGGTGCCAAGCGTTAGTTGGGTTGGAAATCGGGTCTAACTATTGAGAAATTCCAGCGCCTTCTCTTTGAACTCGCGACTGGTGACCGCGTTGGCGTGATTGCGGCCAGCGAGCCACAGCACCTCATTGGGAGTATCAGCGTCTTTGAGTAGACGGCGCAGCCGAGGCATGGTGGTAGCTAAGTCATCCTGATCTCCAGCGACCAAAAGCGTTGGGGCTGAGGGGACCTTTGCTGCCGGGTCATAGGGTTCTGACTTAATTGCTTCAATCAATTCAAATAAGGCGCTCAAGTCATTGTTTGGCTCTGCGGAAGCAATCTTCATGATGGTCGCGGTGTAGTCATCGTTGATTGATTCACCGGTCGCAAGATGAGCTTTGGCTTGCTCGATTTCAAATGCGGCCAGCGGATCGCCAGCCCCTGGGCCACCCATCACCAGATGCTCCACCAGATCCGGGTTGAATGCGGCGAATTCCCATGCGAGCCTCGAACCTAGCGAATAGCCGATGACGTCGACTGGACCCTCATCTAAGTCCATGACGATGGCAGCTAATGCCTGGCGAATCTGGCTCGGTGCCCAACTGCCCTCATTGCGGCGTGGGTCTTCACCATGACCGGGAAGGTCAACAAGTAGTACGTTCCGGCCTGAATCGGTGAAATATTTCAGCCAACGCGAACGCTCCCAATTCAGCTCGCCGGATGAGGCGAAGCCGTGGATGAAGAGCACGGATGGGCCACTCACCTCAGTGTTTGTGCGTACCACTCGAAGATTCAGATCCAGTGTCATGCCTTAGATCATAGGACATTTTTACCTAAATTTTGGACAGCGGTTAGATTCACACACTACTTAATGTCAGAATGACTCTAACCAAAATCGACGCAAAGAAAACGAGGCCAACACAAAAATGTCATCGGTTCCGGGATGGGCGAACGTCAATGAGCGCCGCAACCTGCCACCAGCCTTAGCCGTCTCGACGGTCATTCTGGGCATTCGAGAAGGGCAGGATGGAGGCCCCGATAAACTTTGCCTGCCAGTGGTACGCAGAATCCGCCAGCCTCATGCCGGGCTATGGGCGTTGCCAGGTGGTCCCGTTGATGCACGCGAATCCTTAGGCCAAGCGGCCGGCCGGAATCTGGCCGAGACCACCGGCCTACGCCCGAGCTATCTCGAACAGCTCTACACCTTCGGTGACATCGACAGATCTCCCACACACCGTCTGGTGACGATCGCCTACTTCGCGTTGCTTAACGCTGATCAGGTCGGGGCCACCGTTCAAGACGAGAACGTGGCCTGGTTCGATATCGATGATCCGAGCATTGCTCAGTTGGCTTTTGATCACCGGAAGATCGTTGACTACGCACTGTGGCGCCTTCGAAACAAGACCGAATACGGGCAAATCGCTCACCGACTCTTGGGTGAACGATTTACGCTCGCGGCGTTGCGTGGAGTCTACGAAGCAATTCTTGGCCGACGCCTGGACCCGGCAAACTTTCGGCGCACGCTAAAAAATACCGCCACCATCGAAGAAACCGATGAGTACCTCGCTGGTGGGCAACACCGTCCACCCCGTCTCTACCGCTACGTAGGTCACGGTCCTGACCCCTTGGAAGTCGACCCCACGCAAGCCTAGAGATTTCACCAACTTCTCCCTATCAATCGCAAGAAATGGATATCCCATGAGCACCCAACTCACCGACAACAGCCAATCTGTTGCTCAGAACATCACCCGGCTGAACCTCTTGGCCCCAGACTCCACCTGCTCCACGGATCTGGCAGCCAACCCATGGGATAAGCCGGCGGGATATGGTCCGGGTGCCTCTCAGGAGGACCGCGTGCCAGCAGGCTATCCGGTCCAGGGGTCCATTCCAGAAGAGTATTTGAAAGCCAGCGATGAAGATCTGGACGCTCGAATTCTGGCAGCGAAAGAAACCCTAGGCAAGAAGGCCGTGATCCTTGGCCACTTCTACCAGCGCGATGAGGTAGTGAAGTACGCCGATTTCGTGGGTGATTCCTTCCAACTAGCCAATGCTGCCCTGACCCGAGACAAAGCCGAAGCCATCGTCTTTTGCGGTGTGCACTTCATGGCTGAAACGGCAGACATTCTCAGCCGCGATGACCAGTCGGTCATCCTGCCGAATCTTGCCGCCGGGTGTTCCATGGCTGATATGGCCGACGGACCAAGCGTGCAAGCTTGCTGGGACGAACTCACCGCACTCTATGCCGATGAAGCCGACGACGGACGCATGCCCGTTATTCCGGTGACGTACATGAACTGCTCGGCGGAGCTCAAGGCGTTTGTGGGGCACAACGGGGGATTGGTGTGCACTTCATCAAATGCCGCCACCGTCTTGGAATGGGCCTTTGAACGTGGACGCCGCGTGCTGTTCTTCCCGGACCAGCACCTAGGACGTAACACCGCCAAGGCCATGGGTGTGCCACTGGAGCAGATGCCGATGTGGACTCCGCGCAAGTCTTTGGGCGGAAACGATGAGCAGACGATGAAGGATGCCAAGGTCATCTTGTGGCACGGATTCTGCTCGGTGCACAAGCGCTTTACCCCGGCACAAATCACCAAAGCTCGTGAAGAGTTCCCCGGCGTCAAGGTCATCGTTCACCCTGAATGCCCAATGGAAGTAGTTGATGCGGCCGACGCTGCTGGTTCCACCGACTTCATTCAAAAAGCCATTGCGGCTGCCACCGAGCCAACAACTTTTGCTATTGGCACCGAAATCAATATGGTCAATCGCCTTGCCGCGCAGTACCCGCAACACACGATTTTCTGCCTCGACCCAGTGATTTGTCCCTGCTCCACGATGTATCGCATCCACCCCGGCTACCTCGCCTGGGTACTCGAAGAACTGGTGGCAGGACGAGTCGTCAACCAGATCACCGTTCCACAAGAACAACAGGGTGACGCAAAAATTGCCTTGGAGCGCATGTTGGCAGCAAAGCCATGAGCAAGTCTGCCAACGCCCCTCGAACACTAGCGATTGTTGGTTCCGGCGTTGCTGGATTGTGCGCAGCACTCGAAGCGGTACGTCTAGGATTAAGAGTTTCGCTACTGACCAAAGGATCACTGGGGGACGGAAATAGTTCCTGCGCTCAGGGTGGATTATCGGCTGTCACCACGCAGGGAGAAGCTGCGGGGGATTCGGTGGCAAGCCACGTCGCCGATACCTTGCGCGCCGGAGCCTGGCACGGAACACAAGCAGCAGTCCAAGAACTCTGCGGGTCTGCCAACGACCTGGTCAATACGTTGGAAGAGTACTCGGTGCAGTTCGACAAGGACGCCGTCGGCAACTACCAATTAGGGCTGGAAGCAGCACACAACGCGCACCGAATCTTGCACGCAGGCGGGGACGCCACCGGTGCTGGCCTCGTGGCTGCTTTGGCCCGTGCCGTGCATGCTGCTAGGGACGCAGGGAAGCTTGAGCTGATCGAGAACGCACTCGTCGTGGATGTCGAAGACTCCGAGGCTGACCAGCGCAGCGTGAAGTATCTGCAAGGTGATGCGACCCGTCAGTTAGATGTGGATGCAGTGCTGCTTGCTACCGGAGGACTGGGCTCGCTCTATGCGGCGAGCACCAATCCGCAAGGAGCCACCGCGGACGGCATTGGCCTGGCAGCTCGCGCCGGGGCAGTGATCAGCGATATGGAATTTATCCAGTTCCACCCAACACTCGTTGATCCTCAGCTCTACCCGGAAGCCGGGATGATCAGTGAAGCTGTTCGTGGAGAAGGCGCAGTGCTCATCAATGAGCTCGGCCAGCGTTTCATGATTGATATTGATGAACGGGCAGAACTGGCACCACGCGATGTGGTGGCCCGTGCCATTCACGCGCAATATCAAGCAGGTCACCAGGTCTTCATTGATGCCACAGCGGTGGAAACTGCCCAGGGTGCAGGTTTCCTTGCACGCCGGTTCCCCTCCATCACCGCACGGCTGAAAGCCTGTTCACTGGACATGGCATTGGCTCCGGTTCCGGTTGTTGCCGCCCAGCACTATGCGATGGGTGGAATCCATACGGATACTCAGGGACGCACCAGTGTTCCCGGGATTTATGCGGCCGGCGAATGCGCCAACACCACGGTGCACGGTGCGAATCGTCTGGCCAGTAATTCCTTACTCGAAGCCATGGTGTTCGCCCGTAAGGCAGTGCACGCTGCAGCCACTGATGTCCCTGGCAGTGCCTGCGATCTGACTGATCTTGTGGTCGGTGAGTTACCAGAAACGCAGACACAGGCGCCCTTGGAATTGAAACAACTCAAGAATCTCGCCAGCGAACATCTTGGGGTCTACCGCACGGGAGTTGGGCTACAACAACTGTTGACCGTGCTCGACTCCAACGCTCCGGTGGCACAAGAACCACGAGCACAAAGTGAACTGAACAATCTTTACACCTGCGCACGCTTGATCGCTTACGCAGCGCAACAGCGGACACAGTCCTTGGGCGCGCACCACCGTCTGGACGCCCACGCCCAGGAATCGACCGCCAACAACATTCGTTATGGCTGGGTCTTATCGGGCGTGCAATCAATAGACCATCAGCTTAAAACCAAGGAAGTTAACGCGTGAATCAGCCAATCCATCCGGTCCCACTAGCCGCCATCGACCGGATCCTTTCACTGGCCTTCGAAGAAGACTATCCGCGTGGGGATCTGACCGCAGACACCATCGTTCCATCCGACGCCCAGGCCACCGCCGTGGTCAAAGCTCGTGAACCCGGAGTCCTAGCTGGAGGCGCGGTCTTTGCCCGGGCGATGGCAACCCTGAACGACAGGACCGAAGTGACCCAGCTGGTTGCCGATGGTCAAAAGTTTGACGCAGGCGATGAACTACTCAAGGTACACGGTCCAGCAACTTCGGTCCTCAGCGCTGAACGTGTGGCTCTCAACCTGTTGCAACGCATGAGCGCCATCGCGACGGCCACCCGTGAATTGGTGGATCTGGTCTCGCATACCAAGGCCAGGATTGCCGATACTCGCAAAACCACACCCGGTTTACGCGTGCTAGAGCGGTATGCGGTGCGTTGTGGTGGGGGAGTGAATCACCGAGATAATCTCTCCGAGGCTTTTATGGCCAAGGATAATCACCTTGCTTTGCTTAGTGAGGGAGAGGAACTCACCGAAGCCTTGAAGTCAGTGCGTGCCCGGCTGGGGCACACCACGGCGATGGAAGTTGAAGTTGACCGGATTGAGCAAATCCCTGCGGTATTAGCTGCCAAGGTGGATATCATCATGCTGGATAACTTTGATGTCGCAGACCTTCCGGCAGCCATCAAGCTCATTGATGGCCAGGCCATTATTGAGGCCAGTGGCACGGTGACTGCGCGTACCGTTGCAGCGATTGCTGAACAAGGCGTGGACATAATTTCCAGTGGAGCCATCACTCACTCGGTGCGGGCTATTGATCTGGGCTTGGATATGGTTATTGCATGATCTACATGGACGCGGCTTCCACCGCCCCGCCTCGTCAAGAAGTTCTTGACCTCGTTACCCCGCTATTAACTAACAATTTCGGGAACCCTGCCTCGCTTCATGAGCTCGGCCATCAGGCACGACGAGCCAACGACTGGGCGCGCAATCAGGTTGCTGGACATCTCAGTGTCGAAGAGAGCGAAATCTACTTCACCTCTGGTGGTACCGAGTCAGATAATACGGCCGTCATCGGCGGGGCCTTGGCCAATCCCCGAGGCAAGGTGGTTGTCAGTAGCTCCATTGAGCATCCTGCCGTTTTGGAAGCCTGTGCGTACCTTGTCAGAATTCACGGATTTACTCACAGACTCATCCCGGTCGATGAGTTTGGCATTGTGGATCTACAAGCAGCCAACGAATTGATCGATGACCAGGTCTCGGTAGTTTCCGTGATGGCTGTGAACAATGAAGTGGGCACCATCCAGCCGATCAAAGAACTGGCAGAACTGGCCCATACCGCGGGAGCCTTGATGCACACCGACGCGGTGCAAGCTGCCGGGTGGCTGGACTTAGCCGAACTCACCGCGCACGTGGATGCCCTGAGTCTCTCAGGACACAAAATTGGTGCGCTCAAAGGCAGTGGCGTGCTGTACGTCAGCAACCGCTACGATGTTCTTCCTTTGCTACACGGCGGCGGGCAACAAGGCGGTTTGCGTTCTGGTACCGAAAATCCGGCGGCATCTGTCGGTATTGCTCGGGCCTTGCAGCTGAGTGCAGAACAGCGCCAATCCGGGGCAGGGGATAGCTACGGCAATTATCTGATCGAGAGGATCACCAAAGGACTGGGGAAAATCGCCCCGGGGCTGGTGCAAGTGACCGGGCATCGCGAACAACGCATCGGCGGCATTGTTTCCCTAGTTTTCCCACGTACCGCGGGAGAGACGGTGCTCATTGAATTAGAGCGCCGTGGGGTGCTGTGTTCTTCGGGCTCCGCTTGTGCGGCAGGGAGCACCGACCCTTCGCCGGTGCTCACCGCCATGGGCTATGACGAGCAGCTCTCGCATACCGCAGTGCGCTTGTCCTTTACCCGTGCCACGAAGGAAAACGAGATTAGCCAGGTGGCCAGCGCCGTGGTGGCCACGGTGAAATCCTTGGTGGCCTGAATTACCGTTCAGCGATGAACCGCTTGGTCACCGAGATGTCTCGATCGCCGAGTCCTGCCTCAATGACCTCGTCGATGGCTTGACGCAAGAGCGGTAGGAGCACTGGATCGGTGTTGGTTGCCGCAGCGATCTCATTGGCGCCAGCCAGATCCTTGCGCATGTACTTGATGGCACCGGATGGCGAGTCATCTCCGCTGACCAGACGATCTTTGCGGCTGTCCAAGAGGCGTGATGAGGCATAACCGTGGCCCAGCAGATCCCACATGGCTGCCAGGTCTAGACCGGAGCGTTCGGCAAGTACCGATGCTTCACCTAACGCAAAGATGGTGGAGCTAACGACAAGCTGGTTGCAGGCCTTTGCGACCTGGCCGGCACCGAGTTCGCCAAGTCGTACCGGGGTTCCGCAGGGTGCGAGGACTTGGGTTGCTCGGGCACAGAGGTCTTCGGAACCTCCAAGCATGATGGAAAGTGTGCCTTGGATGGCGCCGTCTTCACCGCCTGAAACTGGGGCATCAACGATGGCGATGCGCTCGCCGTAGCGTGCAGCCAAGTCATCGGCCAGAGCGCGAACGCCCGGTGCAGAGCACGTGGAACCAATCAACAGTAGTAAGGGACGTGCTGAAGCATCGCGTAACTCAAGGCCGGCCAGAATTCCGTCGGGACCTTCCAGGCACTGACTGATTTGGGGAAGGTCCGGCAGCATGAGCAGGATGTCATCGCAGTCTTTGGCTAATTGTGCTGCATTGTCGGCCCAATGAATTTTGTTGGCTGCCGTTTCTGAAGACAAGCCTGAGGTGAGGTCCGCTAGAACGTCATCTTTCGCACGACTAGACGTCACTTTAACCCCAGCATGAGTGGTGGCCAGTAGGCGGGCCATCGGTCGTCCCATGGCTCCCAGGCCAATCACGCCTACGACAGATTGTTGATTTGATGGCTGGGCTTGGTTTTCTGAATTCATCTACAACTCCTTTGTTGAACGGTGGTCTAAAGACAAAAAATCTTTGGACAACATAGCGAACTCTGTTCAATATACTGTCCAAAGCGGTATGCTGTCACTCGACGGAAGGAAAAGGAAGCAATGATGCCAACTACACAACGTCTGCGCGTGGGAATCGCCGTAGATTTACCAGCAGCAGACCTTGAACTGATGCGAGAACTCGAACCACGTTTGGATTTCGTTTATGAACCCGAACTCTACCGCCCACAGCGCTGGCAGGGTGACTGGGAAGGGGATCCGACCTTCACGCGCACCCCAGAGCAGGCGGAGCGTTATCACCAGATCATCACCTCGTCCCAGGCACTGTTCGGCATCCCGGATGTCAACCCCGAACTGTTGCAAAAGACCGTCCGTGAAAACCCAGATCTCCGCTGGGTACACACCACGGCCGCCGGCGGTGGCTCCCAGGTTAAGGCAGCCGCGCTAACTGCTGACGAACTGGAACGGGTCACCTTTTCAACCAGCGCCGGAGTTCACGGCTCAACTTTGGCAGAATTTGCTCTCTTCGGTGTTTTGGCCGGAGCAAAGAACCTGCGCAAGCTCGAAGCCGACCAAGCGAACAAGTACTGGCCCTCAGAGCGTTGGCGTATGCGCCACCTCGATGAGATGACGATCCTCGTCGTTGGTCTCGGTGGTATTGGTACTGCCGTGGTCGAACGCTTCAAGGCCTGCGGCTCCACCGTCTGGGGTACCTCGCGAAGCGGTATGCCAGTGGCCGGTGTTGACCGCCTGATTGATCCATCGCAGCTTGCTGAAGTCGCAGGACAAGTAGACGCGATCGTGGCAACGCTGCCAGGAACCAAGAGCACCGAAGGATTGCTCAGCCACGAAGTCTTCGAGGCTGTTCAAGAAGGAACAATCTTGGTCAACGTTGGCCGAGGAACCGTGGTGGATGAATCCGCACTGATTCCTGCCCTAGAAGCAGGCCGAATTGGCTTTGCTGCCTTGGACGTTGTCGCCCAGGAACCATTGGATCCCAAGAGTGTTCTGTGGGAGCACCCAAATGTTTTGATCAGCCCGCATACTGCGGCCCTGAGTAATCAGGAGACGACTCGAATCGCTCGACTCTTCGCCCATAACGCGACCTGCCTGCTTGATGGACAGGGCTTGCGCAACAAGGTGGATACCGTAGAGTTCTACTGATGACAAGCGTAAACGACGTTACAGACCGGAGCGGGGAGCGGGCTACCCGCGACCCTGCTCCGGCCGTTACCCGAGCCATTGCTATTCTGAGTTTGCTTGCTGAGGCTGACGGGCGTTCGCTATCGCTTAGTGAACTCGCGCGCACCTTAGGGATTGCCAAGTCCTCGTGCGCCAACCTTTGCCAGGCATTGGAAGACGGCGAGATGATCCGTCGCACCAGCGATGGGTTTGCTCTGGGACGCCGTAACGCAGAACTAGGCGGAGCTTTTTCGGTTCAGTTCAATCAGGTACGCGAATTCTTTGACCTGATTTCCTCTTCGCCTACGTTGCGTGGGGAATTGGTCCAGATTGCCATGCTTGATGGTTCCGACTCGCTGTATCTTGCCCGTCATGAGGGTCGCAACCCCTATCGATTTGGCGCACCTTTGGGCTCGCGGTTGTCGGCGGCATTCAGTGCTGCCGGTAACGCCTTGCTGATGAACCTCGATAAGGATCAGGTCACCGGGCTCATGGGCAAGGTGCTGCCAATGCGCAGTGGCGTTGATGGCCTAGAGCTGACTTTAGAAGACCTGCATCAGCGTCTTGAGCTCGCTCGCGAGCGAGGTTTTGCCGTCGATGAGGGACATTCGACCAGCGGTGTGACCGGGGTTGCCGTGCCATTGGCGGCGTGGTCTCCGGGGGATCCGCCATTGGCCTTGGGTACGGCTCTTCCTGTTGATCAGGCGGATCCGATCCGCGTGGCTGCCACCGGTACTGCCTTGCGCGAGGTAGCCGCGCGCTTGGAAAACCCGTGGAGGAAGCGCGCTGCGCGCAGCTAGTGAGCGCAGTACTAAGTTCATAGAGCACTGAAAACGAGCATCGGCCCGCACCCCTGAAATCTTAGGGGTGCGGGCCGATGTTCTGTGCGTGGCAAACTTCTCCGAAAATAAATCGTCCACTATGTTGTACGTTGTTCGCTATGCTGGTATCTTCGATGCAGGAAGTAGTGATGTGATTCACTTGTCGAAGGAGACCTCCATGAATACAACACCAGCACGGGCCGCCGGCTCCGGCGGGACAGCACTTGACGAGAACTACGCCAAGAACCTGCAGCGGGCCACCCTGGCATCCAGCATTGGTAGTGCACTCGAGTATTTCGATTTCGCTCTGTACGGCTTGGCCACAGCCCTGATTTTCAACGTGTTGTTCTTCCCGCAAGGTGATCCAGCAATGGCCACCGTGGCGGCATTCGCAACCTTTGGTGTTGGCTTCGTGGCCAGGCCCTTTGGTGGTTTGTTCTTCGGTATGCTCGGTGACCGTCTAGGACGCAAGATCGTTTTGATCATCACCATCATGCTCATGGGCGGTGCTTCGACCCTGATCGGTGTCCTGCCAACCTACGAGATGGCAGGCATCTGGTCGCCAATACTGTTGGTTCTCTTGCGACTGCTCCAGGGCTTCGGCGCAGGTGCCGAGCAGGCTGGCGCAACGGTTCTGATGGCGGAATACGCTCCAACTGCCCGCCGCGGATTCTTCTCCGCACTGCCATTCATTGGTATTCAGGCCGGTACCCTACTGGCAGCAGTCGTCTTCTCGTTCCTGACCATGTTGCCTGAAGAGGCTCTGATGACCTGGGGCTGGCGAGTTCCATTCCTGGCATCATTCTTGCTGATCATTCTCGCGGTACTCATTCGTTCAAAGCTCGAAGAGACCCCAACCTTCGTTGAGATGGAAAAGCGCGAGCAGGTTTCAGAGCACCCACTGCGTGAACTCTTCCGCAACGGATTCCCAGGCGTTCTGGTTGGTATCGGTCTGCGCATGGCAGAAAACGGTGGCTCCTACATGTTCCAGGGCTTGGCTTTGAGCTTCTTCGTCACCGTTGTTGGTCCAGAAGCCGATAAGGGCCTCCTGACCTGGGGTGTGACCATTGGTTCGCTGATCGGTGTGTTCTCGGTACCATTCGCCGGAGCGCTCTCCGACCGCTTTGGCCGTCGAGTCATCTACCGCGCCGGTGCGCTATTCATGCTGGTCTACTCGCTGCCAGCCTGGTGGATGCTGACTCTGGGCAACCACGCTCTAGCTATTGCAGTCATCGCAGTTGGTATCGGCTTCGCCGTGGCCACCATGCTTGGCCCACAGTGCGCAATGCTTCCAGAACTCTTCGGTAGCCGTCACCGTTACCTGGGTGTGGCCATGGCTCGCGAAATCTCGGCCGTGCTGGCCGGTGGCCTGGCAGGTGTCCTCGGCGCCTACCTGATCGCCATCACGGACGCTAACTGGCTCGTAATTGGCCTGTACATGACGGTTCTGGCAGCGATCACCGTGGTTTCGACCTTCCTGGTCCCAGAAACCCTGCGTCGAGACCTGACCCGCACCGATGACGCTGTGAAGATTTCCTCGGTGGAAGCTGGCGATGATGTGTGGCTCAACGGCAGCCAGGGCACCGGAGCATCCGCGGTCTCCGCACGCACCTCCTTCACCGTTGACCGCACGCCAGTCTCGGCGGACGAACGGTAGATCACCGAACAACTGATCCGAAGCATCACAAAAGAAGCGGAGCGCTTGCGAACAATGTTCGCAAGCGCTCCGCTTCTTTTGCTGTTCTATTGCTACCGTGCTGTCGGCGTTGCCTGAAAGATGTGAGGCTGGCTCTTTAGCGCAAGTACTTGGCCGAGACCCAGCCTGACTTACCCGAGTACTTCACCGGGTACCATCCGGATTTCTTGGCTCCAGTGATACTCACCTTTTTGCCCTGAGGAATGGTCAAGATGATTCGGTTTCCCGTGCCTGCACCAGTGCGCATGTTCAGATTCGCAGTGGTCGTGGCGGTCTTGGAATTGGTGCTCTTGGACTTGCTGTCCTTCGTCGATTCCTTCTTCTTTGGAGTCGAAGGCATCGAAATATTGCTCAGGTAGGTGCCAGAAACCCAACCAGTCTTGGAGCTGTAACGGACTTCATACCAGCCGGACTTTTTGGATCCGGTGAGCTGTACGCTCTTGCCACGAGGAATGGTCAGAACGATCCGATTGTTCGTTCCGGCACCCGTGCGCATATTCAGATTGGCAGTCGTCTTTGCGGTGCCCTTGGATTTCTTATCGGAGTTGTTGTTGGACTTGCTCTTGGCAACTCCGTAGTAGGCTTCAAGGGTTTTCGCGCCCGAGTTCTTGTAGCTCTTGGCCAGCGAAGTGCCTAGGTAGCGGAAGTGCCATGGCTCGTATGAGTACCCGGTGACGGATTCTTGGCCCTTGGGGTAGCGCAAGATGAAGCCGTACTTGTGGCCGTTCTTCGCGACCCACTTGCCCACGGGAGTATTGGCGAAGCAGGCCTGCAGGCCACACTGGCTATTGTTATTGCCAACGTCGATGGCTAAACCAGTTTGGTGTTCACTGGTTCCCGGAACGGCAGAAATTCTTGAGGCGTAACTTTGCCCGTAGATCCGTGAGTAGTAGTTGTAGAGCTCAGCTTGGCGAGCGTAGGAACGGTAACCGCTGACGGCTCGAATCTTGACGCCATCTTTAGCAGCAGCCTTGACCATCTTGGAGTAGGCGCTGGCAGCTGAGGGCTGCAAACGTACATTGGTGCCTTTAACTGCTACCGTCTTTGGCGCGTACTTTTTGGGGCTCAACGGGTAGCTCTTATTGACGAAGACATCCGTTTTGCTCGGATTTCGCTGAATCTTCTTGGCGGCAACCTGCATCGCAGAATCAACAGTGACAGCCTGCGCTGTTACTTCAAGTGTCGCTGTTACTTCAGTTCTCGCAGATACTTCGGTGGCGGCGGTCGCAGGGGCTAGAGGCAAGAGCGTTGCCATCAGGGCCGCAGATACCGCAGCGGCCAGTGGCGCTTTGAGGGCTCGCGTCTGTTTCATTGATTCTCCATTGCAAGTGATGAGCGATGCGACCCTTATTTCATCATCATTTTTCGATCGGTTCAAGGTTTCTGCAAACGGTTGACGATGAATGAACAGACCAAATTCCTCAAAGGATTTGAGTGTTCATCATTTAGCCCGGGGGCAAGGAGTAATGAATCTGATGAAGAATCCAGATGTTGCTCTCTGCGTTAGAACGTCGTTTCACCTGAAGGAACATGAGAGGCGAAGGATTCTGAGAACTTCAAATACCAACGCGCAATCGACTGTGCCAATACGATGCTTCACCCAGAAGAAGAGCTCTAAAGCGCCTAAAAAGTGAAGCTTCGGTGAACGATTCACGCGCATCGGTAACCTTTGGATGGTCGGCCCGAAAATTCTCGAGACAGTGACCGAGTTAAGAACCAGTCAATACTCTGACTGAATTTTCCTTGGTTGGAGAGGTTTGATAAGTTTGCGATCATGCATATCCGTCCCGAAGTCTTTGATGACCGTGCAGCGGTGTATGCAGCAACGCATGCTGCCTTTGCTGGAATCGACCCCATGGTTGAGCCCGAGGAAGTCGGATTACTCCAGAACCTCTTCGAATGCGACGACTACGACTCGCGTTTCTCCCTAGTAGCCCTCGATGATTCTGTCGTCATTGGGCACGTCATAGCTACGTGGGGTCGAATCAACGGCGAACCCATGCTGGGACTTGGGCCGCTAGCTGTTGCCCCGGAATATCAGCATCGTGGCGTGGGATCGATTCTAATGCAAAGCATCCATGACCAGGCGGAAGCCGAATCATTAAGCGCCATCGTCTTACTCGGAGCTCCCGGCTACTACCGCCGCTTTGGTTATGAACCTGCTGAAGCCCGTGGCATCACCCCGGGTGATACCAGCTGGGGTGAACACTTTATGGTGCGCGTCTTCAATGAAGCAAAACTTCCCCGTGGGGCCTATAAATACGCAAAGCCATTCGGCGTTTGAGCCAGCGTTCGGCTTGGAATAGCGCGATACCTATTGTTTGGTGCGGGTAACGGGCGTAAACATAAAATATGTCCTCACCAAAAGAGCTAGAGCAACTCTCATTCACCGTCTCCGGGTTCATTTCCAAATCGGTAACCCAGGTTTATGACGCCGTGGCCGACCCCGTGCAATTATCCAGTTATTTCACCACCGGCGGAGCCCAAGGGAGACTAGAACCGGGCAACGATGTGACCTGGGACTTCCACGATTTTCCCGGTGCTTTCCCCGTTCAAGTTATTGAAACTGAGTACCCGAGCAAGATCGTCGTGCAATGGGGCGCTGTCGAGGGCACAGCCGAAGACAACCTGACCACGGTGACCTTCGAATTCACCTCGATGGACGATGGTACCCGCACCAAGGTGGTCATTACCGAGGCCGGTTGGGAAGCCAGCCCTGAAGGAATTAAAGCGGCCTTCGGTAATTGTGAAGGATGGACCGGGATGCTCGCGGCTATGAAGGCATGGCTGGAATACGGGATCAATCTCCGCGACGGTTTTTATAAGTAGAAACTCTGACTATCGCCGGCGCTGATACGTCACGTGAGTAACTAGGGGTGTCTCACGTCGGGATACTCGATCCATGTGAAGGCCGATATCTTCGGTAGTAATGGCTTCGCCGTGCCCCAATTGAATGGGTGCGATGTGGAGTCGTAATTCATCAATGAGTCCCGCTTGAAGGAATTGCGTGATGGTCTGTGCTCCGCCGGCGATGGCTACGTGTTGCTCACCTGCAGCTTCCCGAGCTTCTTCGAGGGCTTCGTGGATTCCTCGGGTGATGAATTGAAAACTTGTTCCACCTTCTAAACACAAGGTCGGTTGGTGATGGTGGGTGAGCACAAAAACTGGAGCATGATATGGCGGGTTATCTCCCCACCAGCCAACCCAGTCGATATTGACGTCACCGGCTGGTGGTCCGAACATATTGCGCCCCATGATGAATGCCGAGGCCTGGGTGATGGCAGCGATCTCTTCAGCATTCTGATCAGTTTGTTCAAACTGCCAACGGTGTAATGACTCGCCACCCTCGCCTAAGGGTTTCTGCATGCTTTGGTTTACTCCAGCACAGAAACCGTCTAATGATACCGTGACATCACAAACAACGTCCCCCATGGTTTTCTCCTTGAATCAGCACTGGTGTGGCGAGGTCTACTTGTTAGTTCCACAGTGAACCTGAACCGAGCGAGAATCAAGGGAAATATGGTTGTTCAGTCATTATCGGTTAGTCGGCCGATTGTTGGGGCACCCCTGCAACATTCCATACGGTCTGATGGTGCTGCTTGATCAACGCATCTTCAATAAGTAGGGCGGCTTTGCGATGGATGCAGGTGACCCAGCGAACCTCTAGCTCTAAACGGTCGATGGCACGCCGGGCGACACTTTGGATGCTCGGCGGGGTGCCGGCTTCTGCTTCAGCGGCGAGTTGGCCAAGCCACTGTGGATCTTTGAGAGCATCGTCAAAGGCGTGCTTGCCAAAGCCGGAGGTGGCACCTACTCCGCTGGAGTAGATTTTGAGTCTGCCGCGTAAGCCTTTGCCACTTCGTTCTCCTGCTGCCCCGATATAGATTGGGGCAGCATCAGGCTGGTCGGTGCGTCGGAGCATATAAACGCCAGGAGCTACCGGTGCGGTAGTGGCGGCTTGCTCGAAGGGGAGCCATGGCGACCAATCGAGGGATGCGAGGACGGACTCATCAATGGCTTGAAGAGTGATCTTCAGCTCCGGTGCGCCAGCTATCTGTAGCTGCAGCAATAAGGAAGTGCTAACGTGCCATAGCCCACCGGGCTGAGGCGGCTTTTGAACGGCACCCTTGGGGCGATGCTTGCGCAGATAGCTACGCAGAGACTTGGTGTCTACCCCAAGTTGTCTCGCAGCTTCATCTAGGTTCAAAAGCGGTTCGTTCATTGCAGCTGGTTTATCTTCTCTTGAAAGTGTCGGTGCCGGTTATGGAGCTTTGCGTGAATCTCTTCAGCGATCCCGGCGCCCGCACTGTGCTGGTTGTTGCATCAGTTTGCGGGTGCCGGGAAGTTGTCATTGCACCGCTTCGCGCAGTTTCGTGCTTAGACGGTTGAGTTGATTAAATTCTTCTTCGCTCAGCGCCGATCCCATGAGTTCATGCAGGTGCTTGACATGCTCGCGACCGATTTCTTGCTGCATCTTCAGCCCCTTGTCGGTCAACGAGAGCTGTGTGGCACGCTGATCCGCTGGGTCTGGCTCACGTACGACTAGTCCTTGCTCTTCTAGTCGTACCACCATGCGGCTGAGGCTGGGCTGGGAGATCAGTAGCTGCTTATTCAAATCAACCATGCGGCTTTTGCCACCGGGGCAGGTGCGCAGGTTGAATAGCACGTCATATTCACGCATCGACAGCTTGCCAAACTCTGGCATTGCTGCGATCTGACGCATCACCGCCACCTGCGCCCGGAACAAAGATTCCCAGGCGTCGGTGGTGACCTTCAATGAGGCTACTGCTTTATTGGTCCCGGTCACTGACTACTGGCTCCTTGGTGTTTGCTACGTCAGCTTCCAGTTTAGCCCGATGAGCAGCTACCAGCCCTTCATGGGTTGGGGCTGGGGTCAGATCTGCTGGTGCCCGCGATTCCATTTCCTTGCGCAGTTCAGGCAGCACGTATTCGCCAAACATATCCAGCTGGTTCAGTACGGTCTTCAGAGGAAGACCTGCGTGGTCCACGAGGAATAGTTGGCGCTGGTAATCGCCGAAGTATTCCTGGAAGGTCAGGGTCTTCTCCAGTACCTGCTGTGGTGAGCCCACGGTCAATGGGGTCTGCGCGGTGAAGTCTTCCAGTGATGGGCCGTGGCCGTAGACCGGGGCATTATCGAAGTAGGGGCGGAATTCCTTGACGGCCTGCTGGGAATCCTTGGCCATGTAGAACTGGCCACCGAGACCCACGACGGCCTGGTGGGCCTTGCCATGACCATAGTGTTCGTAGCGTTCACGGTAGAGGTTGATCAGCTGCTGGTAGTGCTCCTTTGGCCAGAAGATGTTGTTGGCGAAGAAGCCGTCACCATAGTACGCGGCGATTTCAGCGACCTGTGGGGTGCGGATTGAGCCGTGCCAAACGAAGGGTGCCACATCATCAAGTGGTCGAGGTGTTGAAGTGAAGTTCTGCAGGGGAGTGCGGAACTTGCCTTCCCAGTTCACTACTTCTTCATCCCAAAGTCGGCGCAGCAGGTTGTAATTCTCTACGGTCAGGTTGACCGAGTCCTGAATGTTCTTACCGAACCATGGGTAGACCGGGCCGGTGTTGCCGCGGCCCAGCACAATATCGGTGCGTCCATTGGACAGGTGCTGGAGCATCGCGAAATCTTCGGCGATCTTCACCGGGTCGTTGGTGGTGATCAGCGTGGTGGTGGTGGACAGGATGATGCGTTCGGTCTGGGCGGCGATGTACGCCAGGATGGTGCTGGGGGAGGAGGAGAAGAATGGCTTGTTGTGGTGCTCGCCGATGGCGAAGACATCAATGCCGATTTCTTCGACCTTTTTGGCGATGGCTACCTCGGCGTCAATGCGTTCTTTTTCGGTAGGGATGCGACCGGTGGTGGGATCCTGGGTGATGTCGCTGACTGAAAATACTCCGAACTGCATGTTCACTCCTACTTGTGATGAGATTTTGCGGTGTACGCTCATCTCTAATTTATATGCGTATGCATGTAATAACAAGTTGATGCGTCAAATATTCCCGGAGTTGGACCCTGCCCGGTGGCACACCAGAATTTCTCGCAGTGTTAGAGCGCAAGAGACGTAGTTCTAGGACTCCAAGCAGCTAGTCGACCAGTCCGCCGTGGTAAGCAATCAACGCCGCTTCAACACGATTGCGTACCTTGAGCTTGATCAAAATCGAAGTCATATGGCCCTTCACAGTGGCGGGCGTGAGCACCAGTACATCGGCGATTTCCGAATTAGAATTCCCCGCTCCCACAAGCGCCAAAACATCATGCTCCCGGGGCGTCAGCTGCTCGATCAAGCCCATGGCCCTCGCGCGCCGATCATGATCCACACTGCGAAACTTGTCCACCAGACGCTTGGCAATACGCGGCGACAGCGCTGCTGCTCCATCGGCCACAGAGTAGACTCCTCGAATCAACTCTTCAGGGTCAGAACTTTTGAGCATAAAACCCGCAGCCCCAACGGACATGGCGCAATCAATATACTCTTCCTCGCCAAAAGTGGTCAGGATGAGCACCTTGGCCGTCGGCGACTCGGCGAGAATCCGCTCCATCGCCCCGAGCCCATCAAGCTGCGGCATGCGAATATCCATCATGATCACCTCAGGTTGCAGGCGCGATGCCAACTCGATAGCCCTCAGTCCATTCTCCGCTTCACCCAGGATTTTTAATCCAGGATCGCTAGCCAAGATAGTGCCAAGCCCTGCGCGGATTAACGGGTCGTCATCAACCAGTAGGAGGCCTATCGGTAGTCCTGAGCTCATAATCCGATCCTAAGGTGCAGGGTAAAGATGGTCAGCAGATGTGAGCACATCGTCGGTGAAACAAAGGCGGAACATTTCACTGCCGAAGTCCAACACCCCGGTACGTGCCGCATAGTACCGACACTGACCGCTGGCAGGTTGTTGTGATTCATCGATGACCGGAAGCGGCTGATCCAAGCCTTCGGCCTGAACATGCTGTGCCACTTCAGTGCGGGTCATCCCCGGCTTGAGTTGTTGGAAATCTGCCAGGTTCAAGGCTGTTGCCCGGAAAGTCGCCAGTTGCAAGACATACAAACCCACAACCATAACCGCCACCGCGCACACCGGAACAAGTACCAATAGCCAGCGCGAGGTCCGTTTGGGTGCCGAGGTGGCAGATGCGGATTCTCGCCGGGGCCGACTGCGCTGCACTTCGGCGACGACATCAAAGGAAGTCTCGGAATGGTTCACACTCAACGAGCCGCCGTGCCGTTCCAGGACTTCTCGCAAACCACGCAACCCCGAGGCTCCGGGGCGCTGCGGTATTGGCTGGCCCTCCAATGGATTACTGATCCGCACACTGACGGGCTGGTGACGCGTATCAATATTAATGCTCACCGGTTGCCGTGGAGCATATTTGGCAGCGTTCGTCAGCGTCTCCTGTAGTACCTGGCGCACCACAGCACCCGTTTCGGCATCGGTCGCATCGACCAGTAATGGACCGCTGATCTGGTAGTCGATCTGCATGCCACGATTCCGCGCCTGATCGATCAGGCGATCCACCGACTGATCAGAAGGAACCAACGATGCCTGTTCATCCGGTTCACGAAGAACCTCAATGATTTCGTGTAGATGCTCAACGGCCTCATCCGCCTGAGCACGGATACGCACTGCTTGCGAATATGCCTCGGTGTCCTTGTCCAAAGACACTTGTAAACCGCCGGTGGACAAGGCCAATAACGCCATATCGTGACCCAGCTGGTCATGCATCGCCTCGGCTATTCGAGCGCGCTCACGTAGCTTGGCTCGAAGTTCTAGATGGTGCCGCTCCTGTGCACGAAAGGCTAATGTATTGGCTCTGGCCCGCCCCGCCCACCAGGGTAACAGCACAAAGAGAACCACCCCGGTACTGATATTCAAAGCGAAGGTCAGCGCACTGACATGTGCCGAAAGCAGCAGGCTCACACCTGAAGCGAGCGCTCCAGCAACTAGGGCAACAATGCCGTGAAGGGCAGAAGCCACGTAACGGCCTGCAAAAAAGCTACCCACGGCTGCAACAGGCGCCAGCACCAACCACGCCCCATTGGTAGAAATCGGAAGTAGGTAGGCGCTCAACGCGAGAAAGATCAACAAGAGGATCTGCTTGAGCTGGGTAGTCATGCTGAACATGCTACTGAAAATCTGCTTGGGCAGACACCGACCAAAGTAGGGGATCCCCGGTTAGTAATGCCGACTAAATGCCGGTGTGCCAGGCCGCGCCCAATGACAGGGTTGAAACAACAAAAGGAGCACACCATGATCACCTTTGAATCGCTGAGTAAACACTACGGAACTACCCGAGCCGTCAACCAATTGAACGTTGAGATTCATCCCGGAAAAGTGACCGGCTTCCTCGGGCCCAACGGAGCCGGGAAAAGCACCACCATGCGGATGATCCTTGGACTAGATGCTCCCACCAGTGGCCGGGCATTAATTAACGGGCAACGCTATGACCAGTTGACCTACCCCATGCACACCGTGGGCGCGCATATTAGTGGCACGGCAGGACACCCCGGACACACTCCACGAACATTCCTGCGCGCGCTGGCCCAGAGCAACCGAGTACCCCAACAACGAGTTGAGCAGGTCCTCGAAGAATCCGGACTCAGCAGCGTGGCAACCAAACGCATCAGGGGATTCTCCCTTGGCATGCGCCAACGTTTAGGCATTAGTGCCGCATTGCTCGCTGACCCCGACATCCTCATTCTCGATGAACCGATGAATGGACTGGACGCGCAAGGAATCACCTGGATTCGCCAGTTGATGCGAAACCGCGCTGATCAAGGCGGAACGGTATTCGTCTCCAGCCACCTGATGAGTGAAGTGCAGCAAGTGGCAGACCAACTCATCCTGATCGGCCGTGGGGAACTGATCGCCAACGCCACCACCGAGCAGTTGATCAATGAAGCCACCGAACAGGTCGTGACCGTACGCTCGCCACACGTACTGGCGCTCGCCGACCTGCTCACCAGCCGAAATCTCAAATTCAGGGTGGTGGATGAGCAGCTGATAGAAGTCATCGGCCTTGGACTTCAAGCAACCGGTGCATTGGCCTTTGCCAACGGCATCGAACTGCACGAATTGAGTGCAGCTCACGGGTCGCTGGAATCCGCGTATAACCAGCTAACCCAAGAGTCAATGGAATTCTCAGCACCATCAGTAGAAAGAGGCTGAACCAATGAAAACACTAGATCATGCTGAATCGCACTCGGCTCATGGCCTCTCAGTGCAACTGGCTACTGCCCGGGCTGAAATCACGAAATTCTTCGGGCTACGCTCACTGACGGGACTTTACGTGGTCGGTCTCTTGGTTACGGTGGGCCTAGGGTGGTTGCTGGGAGCTAGCGCCAAAGCCAGTGGTGAAAACGGTATAGATTCCGCGATGCCTGCACCCCTGATCGTGTTTGCCACCTTGCAGTTTGGTCAACTGTTTTTTGCGGCGGCCGCTGCCTTGCACCTAACCGGCGAATACTCCAGCGGAACATTGAGTAGCACGCTGCAAGCGGTGCCACGTCGAGGAATGCTTGCGGGAGCAAAAGCTTTAGTGCTGGGCAGTCTCGGTTTTCTCACCGGACTTGTGCTCATCCCGTTAGAAACTCTTCCAACAGCCTTGGCTGCCGGCAGGTACGGAGAATTTGATGCGTCTGAGCTATTCTCGGCATCCTTGGGGGCCGGAACCTATCTGGCATTGTTGAGTCTCATGGCACTGGGGCTGGGTTTGCTATGCCGCAACTCATCGGGAGCATTAGTCTCATTGATTGTGCTTGTGATTGGGCTGCCGCAAATTCTTGGGCTGATACCCATTGATTGGGTGCAATCGATGATTCAGTACCTCCCCACCAATGCTGCAACGTTCATGGCGACCGGTGCCAGCCAACCGTATGGGCCCGTGATGGCCGTGGTGGTTCTTGCGCTTTGGAGCGTAATACTGTTGGGCGCCGGGATGCTGATGCTGAAAAAGCGGGACGCCTAATCCGGGCTGGCCCCACGCCTACGGCGCCTGTTGATTTACGAATGGGAACTGAACTTCGGTATGTTGATGTTCATGGGCAAAAACCGCAATGCGATGCGTCGGAACCAGAAGGGCCTTCCTTCTCTGCTGCTGATGCAATTAGCCTTGCTGTTAGGTGCCGTTTTTCTTGGACTGTTTTCAATGCATATTTTGATTGCACCAAGCATGTCACCGAACGGGCACCCAAGCACACACGAACATGAACAACTCGCTGATCATGCGATTATTGATTCTCAAATACCGCTACAACAAGACGATGATCAGCATGGGTGTTCCACATGCCCTATGAACCATGAATTGTCTGCAGTCGGATGCATTCTTGCATTGTTGGCCCTGCTGCTAGTTTTGCGTCCACCGGGACTTCGCGCCTGCAGAAAAAAGTTTGATTTACGGCTAATCGTTTTGCTACGAGATCTCCGGGAGCAAGCGTCTACCAAGCCAGATCTGACCGCGTTAGGGATTAGCCGAACGTGATGAGGTGGCAAGCATGTTTTTGCTTGCTAGATCTTTTCTGTGCCGAAACATACAAGGCACTAGTCAATCAGGCAACGTAGGAGAACCCATGAAGAACAAGTCCCTATACTTCAGCGCCCTATCGCTGAGTGCTCTCATAGTGTTGACCGCTTGCACAGCAAGTCAGCCCCAAGACGATGCGAAAGACTCAGTAGACCACGGAATGGCGCATCAGATGACCTCGGCGCCGGAAGTGAGCTCTATAGGTGCAAACGCGGCAGACATGAATTTCGCCAGTGGCATGAAGGCTCATCATGAACAAGCCATGGAAATGTCCACGGAGGTTTTGGGCAAAGAGCAAATTCCAGCCGAGGTGCAAAAGGTGGCTGAAGAAATCAAGTCCGCTCAGGGTCCAGAGATTGAACTCATGGACCGCTGGCTCGCCTCGTGGGATATGCCAGAAGGAATGGATCACCAACAGATGGATCATGGTGAGGCAATGGTTTCGTCGGAGGACATATTAAAGCTGAAAAATGCTCAAGGAAGGGAAGCCGCCAAGCTTTTTCTGGAACAGATGATCCAGCACCATGAAGGAGCGGTCGAGATGGCGAGGACTGAAATAGATCAAGGTTCGGACCTTGAGGCCATCAAGCTCCCAGAGAGCATCGTTGAATCTCAGAATCAAGAGATTCAACAGATGAAGGACATGTTGAGCAGACTCTAAGCTCCGTTTAAGATCTGTTTGCTCTGAAAACTAGTAGTCGGCAGGGCACCAATTGGTGTCCTGCCCACTACTCGTATGGAATCGAGTCGTCTTTAGTCCTTGGTGCGTAATTGTGCACGGTCACGCCATGCCCCGGTGCCCCACAGAGCAAGGGCAATCAGGACCGGCTGGAAGAACAGTCGCGCTACACGCTTCCCATCGGTATCCAAACCGAATGCGTCACGGTGATCAAGAAGCTGAGCAATATTTCCTGGGAAGACTGCCACGAAGAACAAGGCAACAATCCAGCCGACATGAACCCGCTTCTTCAGCAGGGTCATCAGTGATAGACCCAAACCTACTTCGGCCACGCCAGAAAGAATGACCACGAGATCTGGATCCAGTGGCAGGGAGCTGGGTACCTGTGCCTGGAACTCTTCTCGACCGAAGCTCAGGTGGCTGACACCCGCGTAGGTCAAGAATGCGCCAAGGGTTAGTCGAGCTGCGTGTCTCTTGTTGCTGAGCTGATTAGTCATCCGAAACGGTGATGGTGACGTCGATGTTGCCGCGGGTGGCGTTGGAATATGGGCACACAGCGTGGGCTGCGTCAGCAAGTTCCTGAGCTGCCTCGTGCTCCATACCTGGGATGATCACTTCTAATTCAACCGAGAGCTTGAAGCCTTCGCCGTCGCGGTGCAGGCTGACTCGCCCGCCAACGCTGGAATCCTCAACCTTGATCTTGCGGGCGCGGGCTACGGTGTTCAATGCCGAGTGGAAGCAAGCCGAGTAACCCGCGGCAAAGAGCTGCTCTGGGTTGGTGCCCAGTCCGCTACCGCCCAAGTCTTTTGGAGCAGTGAGAACGAGATCAAGTTTGCCATCTGGAGTCTGAGCGCGGCCTTCGCGACCCTGGCCGGTGGAGAGTGCTTCTGCGGTGTAAAGGGCTTCCATTGTTGTGCCTTTCCTAGAAAGTTGAGGTGTTCAGGGCTAGTTGGTGGGCTGGATTTTGACGGGCAGCTTCTGCATCTGTTCGGTGATTTGATGCAGGGTGTCCAGGTATTCTCTAGCGCTTTGGATGTCCGGCAATCCGGTGCCGCAAGCGATCTGTTCTGGAATGTGGGCTAATTCCTTGCGAAGAGCGTTGCCTTGCTCGGTCAGTTCCACATTCACCACCCGGGTATCGGTCTCGCTACGTTCGCGTCGGATGAATTCTTTGTTCTCGAGGCGACGAAGCAGCGGAGAGAGAGTCCCGGAATCAAGCTGGAGCATCTCGCCGATTTCACGAACTGGCTTTGGGCCTTCGTTCCACAACACGACCAACACCAGGTACTGGGTGTAGGTCAGTTGCCAAGGGGAGAGGAGCTCCGTGTAGGCCCTGGTCGTTGCTCGGCTTGCGGAGTACAAAGCGAAGCACACCATTTCATCAACTATTGCCATGAGGAAATCATTGCACACAATTGAATTGTGCACAACTTAAAATAATGGTGATCTACTGCATAGCCGTCATGTCTGGCCCCAAGAACCTGCGTGCTGCGCTCACAACGCTGAGAAAAGACGAGGTGGAGAAAGCAAAACGGGTCGGAAGCCAGCAATCTGGCTTCCGACCCGCAACGCACCCGACGTTAGGATTCGTCAGTTGAATCCTTCGTCGACTTATTGATCATCTCTTCGATCTCTCGACGTTCCTTACGGGTGGTCGGGATCTGTCCGGTCAACGGGTGAATCAAGGAATTCTTGGAATCACTGTTCTTGGCAGGTTCCGTCGAAGCGGGCTTCGAAGCCTTGGCCGCTTCTGGCTTGGAAGCCGACGGCGTGGCAGGAGTCGTGATCTTGGCGGTGGCAGAATCCATGGCCACAGCTAGATCTGCCGCGTCGGTCTCCTTCTGAGCCGAATGCTTACGACTAGCGCGACGCACAGCCCGCTTTTCCTTCCGCGACTCGACCAGGCGGTACAAGACCGGCACCAAGATCAAGGTCAGCAAGGTGGAAGACACCAAACCACCAATGACCACCACAGCCAACGGCTGCGAAATGAACCCGGACTGACCGGTGAGGCCAAGACCCATTGGAATCAACGCGAAAATGGTGGCCAATGCGGTCATGAGAATCGGGCGCAAACGCTGACGAGCGCCGTGCATGATGGCATCGTCCAAACTCATCGCTTCACGCTCTGGGGTAGCCAACCGATACTGGTTGATCAAGTCGATGAGCACGATGGCGTTGGTGACCACGATGCCCACCAGCATCAACATACCAATCAGTGATGGCAAGCCCAGAGGGATGCCCGAGATCAGCAGCAAGCCGATGGCGCCAGTGGCTGCGAATGGAATGGAGACCAACAGGACCAGAGGCTGGATCAACGACTTGAAGGTGGCCACCATGATCACGTAGACAATGGCAATCGCCGCGAGCAGTGCCAGATACAACTGGTTGAATGAGTCGGCCTGTTCGGTAGCAGCGCCACCGATTTCAGCACTGGCACCTTCTGGTAGCTGCACCGTTTCCAAGGACTTGGTGACCTCCGTGGAAACCTTGCCCAGCATGTTCTCTTCGGGAGTCAGCGTGACAGTGGCAATGCGCTCACCATTGGAGGTGGTGACCTGCTGAACGACCTTGGCACGGTCAACCTTGGCAAGGTCCTGCAGTTCCTTCACGCCGGTGGCCGTCGGGATCTTCAGCTCGCGCAGCTTCTGCAGGCTATCCAGCTTCAGGCCCTCACCGATCTGTACCGTCAGATCCGTGTAGTCCAGACGCAGCGTACCAGCTGGCACAGGGGAGACCTGACCAGCGACCATGCCGGCCAGCTGAGTTTCGGTCAGCCCGGCAGCAGCAGCTTTCTCAGCATCAATGTCGATGGAGACCTGCTCGCGTTCGGCCGATAGGTTATCGGTAATCCCGGTGACGTGGGCGGTGTCCTTCAGGGCATCACGCATCTTCTGCGTGGCCTCACGCAGGATCGTCTCGTCCGGTGCCTTGACCTCTACGGTGACATCGCTAGAAGTCATCGCCGAAGAGTTGGAGCCGAAGGTGACCGTCATATCCTTGGACAGATCCAGGCCCTTGATCTGCTCACGAACCGTATTACCCAGCGCTTCCTGATCTACATCAGGATTGGTGATGGCCGTGAAGTTGGCAGTATCGGAGCCGGAAGCAAACATGGCTGCGATGCCGCTGGCGGTACCGACGGTCATCTGCACATCATCAACACCATCGATATCGCGCAGTTTGGACTCAATCTTTGCTGCTTCGTCCGCAGTAGTATTCAGAGCCGTACCTGAAGGCATCTTGGCGGTGACGGTGACGGAGTTTTCTCCGGTGGAACCCAACAGGTTGGTATTGAGCAGCGGAGTCATTGCGGCGGTGCCAGCAAGAATCAGCACCGAAGCCAGCAAAGTGATCACAGGATGCTTCTGCGTGGACTTCAGTACAGGCAGGTAAGCGCGCTGCAACCAAGACTTGTCTTCGGCAACATGAACCGTGCGAACCTTATCCGTTCCTGGACGATGTGGCAGGAACCAGTAGGCCAACACCGGAACAATGGTGAGCGATACAAGCAGGGAAGCGAGCAACGCGATGGTCATGGTCAAGGCGAACGGGCTAAACAGCTCACCGGCCATGCCACCAACCATGGCGATAGGCAGGAAGACCGCGACGGTAGTCAGTGTTGCAGCGGTAATAGCGCCGGCAACTTCCTTGACGGCCAACAAAATGGATTGAGCTTTGGACTCGCCAAAGGCCAGATGCCGCTTGATGTTTTCAATGACAACAATCGAGTCATCGACCACGCGACCAATGGAAATGGTCAACGCACCCAAGGTCAACATGTTCAACGTGTAGCCGAAGACATTCATCCCGATGAAGGTAACCATCAGGGAGAGCGGGATCGAGATCGCGGTGACCAAAGTGGAACGTACCGAGAAAAGGAAGATCAAAATGATGATGACCGCGAAGCCCAAACCGAGGGCACCTTCAATAGCCAGGTGGCTAATGGAGTCCTCAATGAAAGGTGCCTGATCAAAAATTGTGGTCATCGTGGCCTTGTGGCCCAACTCTGATTCAAGATCCGCCACCATGGCTGCAACCGCATGTGAGATCCCGACGGTGTCACCATCCGGGGTCTTGGTGACCGAAATGGAAAGCGTCTCTTCACCATTGGTACGGGTGATGCTGGTAGCTTCATCAGCCTTCACCGAAACATCCGCCACATCCTTGAGCAGAACTGGACCATTGTCGGTGACCAGTGGGATGTTTTTGATGGCATCGAGGTTATCTGGGGTGGAACCGGCAATAACTGGCAGTTCCAAACCGTCCACATCCATGTTGCCAACCGGGATGGGCGAGCCAGCATTTTCAATGCCGTCCTTCAAGTCACTCACGCTCAGGCCGGCACGGGTCATCTCGGCGTTCTTGGGGATCACAGCAATGTGCTGGGATGCGCCACCGGAAACTGAGGCTTCACGGACGCCGTCGATTTTCTGAAGTTTAGGCAGTGCAATGCGTTCAACATCATCGTTGAGGGCGTCGAGCGACTCATCCGAGGACACCGCGAGCATCAGCACCGGCAGATCAGCAATGGAACCGGCTAACGCAGTGGGCTCAACATCATCAGGAAGTTGCTGCTTGGCATTGGAGATGGCGCGCTCAACTTGTGAACGTGCGCGGTCCATATCCGTGCCATATTCGAAGGTCAACGCAATCCGAGTGAAACCCGCCTGAGAGGTAGCACTGGAAGATTCGAGACCTTCCACCGCCTGCAAAGAAGTTTCCAGCGGCTTAGCGACTTGTTCATCGATGACCTCCGGGCTGGCACCCATCTGGGTCGCCATGACTGAGATCTGGGGGAACTCCATGGACGGGATGAGCTCTTGCTTGAGCGAGCCCATGGAAATCACGCCGAATATGGCAGCAAAGACGGTAACCAGTGCAATGAGCGCACGGTTTTTTAGTGACAGGATGGCCAAGCGATGCATGCGGGTGTAGTCCTAGTTAGGTCGCAGTACGGAAGTGGGCTTGATGTTAAGTCTATGTGGTTGTTAAAGCTCAACTGTCCGTTCTGACAGTAAAACCGCAAAGATCATCCGTTTGGACTAGGTCAATAAGAGAACCCCTTGAATGTGAAGGCGTTCAAGGGGTTCAACTACTGACAAATGTGAGTTTGGAAGCAAGAATTATGCTCTGATATTTCCACCTGGTTCGGCAGCGAACTTATCGATGGCTGTCATCTCTTCTGTCGAGAACTCGAGATTATTCACTGCGGCCAGCGAATCTTCTAGTTGCTTCACGCTGGAAGCACCGATTAGTGCCGAGGTCACCGGTGTGCCGACTGGCTGATCGCGCAAGAGCCAAGCAATGGCCATTTGGGCTAAGGATTGCCCACGCTGTTCAGCGATATCATTTAGCCCGTGAATTCGCTCCAAAATGGGTTCGGTAATCGCGGACTCGGAAAGGAAGCGCCCCTTGGTGGCACGGGATTTCTCCGGGATCCCATTCAAATACCGATTGGTCAGCAGTCCTTGAGCTAAGGGCGAGAACGCAATCGAGCCGGCGCCAACTTGCTCCAGGGCTTGGAAGAGATTCGGTTGCCCGTCCTCGGTCCAGCGATCAAACATCGAGTAACGAGGTTGGTGGATGAGTAGCGGTGTGCCAAGTTCCTTGAGAATTCGAGCCGCTTCAATGGTCTGCTCGGGGGAGTAGGAGGAAATGCCCGCGTAAAGGGCTTTACCGGAACGAACTGCTTGATCCAATGCACCCATGGTTTCTTCCAACGGGGTCTCTGGGTCTGGCCGGTGGCTGTAGAAGATGTCCACGTAGTCAAGCCCCATGCGCTCGAGTGACTGGTCAAGGCTGGAGAGCAGGTACTTGCGTGAACCACCATCGCCGTAGGGACCGGGCCACATGCGGTGTCCGGCCTTGCTGGAGATGACCAATTCATCGCGGTACGGCTTAAAGTCCTGGGCAAGGTGCCGCCCAAAGTTCGATTCGGCGGTGCCATCCGGTGGTCCGTAGTTATTGGCGAGATCAAAGTGCGTGACGCCGAGATCGAAGGCTCGGCGCAGAATGGCGCTCTGTTCATCAAAACGCTTATCGTCACCAAAGTTATGCCAAAGTCCCAAGGAGATGATGGGAAGTTTTAGCCCGCTACGTCCGACGCGACGGTAAGGCATGGATTCATAACGGTCCTGAGCTGCACTGTAAGTCATTGATACCTTTCAGCAAGTATGTCCGACGCGGTCTGCGCTGGACAACATTTCTGAGAATACCGGTAAAAGTGACTTGCGACTCTTTCTTGCGAAGTGAGTCGTGGTGAGTCGGTAGTGGTTCTTTGAAACTCGTCAGAGTAACCATGACTTTTTGCTGTTAAACGCTATGGACCACTCACCCATTGGTGAGCGGTCCATAGAACGTGAGGACTAAACCAGTCCCAGAGTCTTGTCAGTAGCGGACTTGACCTCAGCGTACAGTGCTGGGTTCTCGTTGAGCTTCTGGCCGTAGGAAGGAACGATGTCCTTCAGCTTCGACTCCCAGCCTGCGAACTGCTTCGGGAAGCAGCGCGAGAGCAGGCCGATCATGATTGGGGTCGCGGTCGAAGCGCCTGGCGAAGCGCCGAGCAGACCGGACATGGAGCCATCCGAAGAAGTGATGACCTCGGTACCGAACTGCAGTACGCCGCCCTTCTTGGCGTCCTTCTTGATGACCTGTACGCGCTGACCGGCGGTGATCAGTTCCCACTGGGAACCATCGGCAGCTGGGAAGTACTCGGTCAGAGCCTCGTCCTTCTTTGCACGGGACTTGAGGACTTCCTTGATCAGGTAGGTCGTCAGATCCAGGTTGTCCTTGCCGACAGCCAACATTGGGATGATGTTGTGCAGGCGCAGGGACAGTGGCAAATCTAGCTGTCCGGTGGACTTCAGGAAGTTCATGGAGAAGCCAGCGTAAGGGCCGAACATCAGCGAACGCTTGCCGTCAACAAAACGGGTGTCCAGGTGCGGCACCGACATTGGAGGAGCGCCTACCGATGCCTGACCATAGACCTTGGCATTGTGCTGAGCAATGACCGTCTCATCGGTGCAACGCAGGAACTGACCGGAGACTGGGAAGCCACCGAAGCCCTTGATCTCATCGATACCGGACTTCTGCAACAGTGGCAGTGCGCCACCGCCAGCGCCAACGAAGACGAACTTAGCCTTGACGTTCTTAACAGTGCCAGAAGCCTTGTCCTTGACGGTCAGTTCCCAACCAGCACCGGAGCGCTTGAGGTTCTGTACCTTGTGACCGTAGTTCACCGAAGCGCCGGCAGCGCTCAGCGAGTTGGTCAGGTCACTGGTCAGTCGACCGAAGTCGACGTCGGTTCCTGCAACAACGCGGGAAGCAGCCACGGTCTGCGAAGCATCGCGACCCTGAGCAACCAGTGGAGTCCACTGGTTGATGGTGTCCAGGTCGTTGGTGAATTCCATGTCCTCAAAGAGCGTTTGAGTCTTCAGCGACTCGTAGCGGGTCTTGAGGTACTTGGAGTGGTCTTCGCCGATAACGAATGACATGTGAGGCAGTGGGTTGATGAAGCTGTTGTCAGCAACACGCTTATTTTCTACTGCCCAGGAGAAGAACTGGCGGGAGATCTGGAACTGCTCGTTGATGCCAACAGCCTTAGTTGGATCAACGGAACCGTCAGCCGCAGCCGGTGCGTAGTTCAACTCGCACAGGGCCGAGTGTCCGGTGCCTGCGTTGTTCCAAGGGGAGGAGGATTCCTCACCGGCCTTGTCCAGGTTCTCAAAAAGACCAATGGACCAGGTTGGCTCCAGCTGGTTGATCAGAGTGCCAAGGGTGGCACTCATGATGCCGGCACCGATTAGTACTACGTCAAAAGATTCGGTTGACGTTTCAGAAGGCACGAGGATCTCCATCGACAGTGATACTTTGCTCTAACCCAGAGTAGACCTAACCACCCTTGGGTTAGAAATCCTTAACTGGGCTACTGGTCATTAATTTGTGACGGATGGTGAGTTCGTCATCTGGACATCGGCGAAGCATTCATTGAGCATCGGCGATGGCGGATAGAAGGTGACATTTCCGTTAAATGCCAGCGCAGAGATCGGAAATACCAACGGGAGCAAGGGTAGGTCCTGCTCCAGGGTTTGCATGATGGTTGCGTAGGCGGCTGTGCGTTCCTCGCCTACGGGGATCGATCGAGCCAACATGATTTGTGAGTCAAGTAACGCGGACTTGTAGCCGAATTCATTCTCTTTATTAGCCAAGATGCCAGAAAGGAAATCATCGGGGGAGCGGTAGGCACCAGAGAATCCAAGCAGATGCAGTCCGTTGAACTTATTGGACTGAACCGTCTTGACGTAACCATCGGTCCAAGCAATGGGACGAGGCTTGATGCGAATGCCTACCTTGGCAAGGTCTTCAGCAATTTGCGCGAAGGTACGTTCAGGTAACGGAAGGTAATTGCGCGAGACGCGCAGTGGATACGCAAACTCGATTTCCTCGCCTTGATATTCGACATCTTCCAAGAGTTCTTTAGCCTTGGCCACATCATGAGAGGCGGTGTTATCGGGATTGGGGATGTTCAGTGCCGGCGGCAAAATGGTTTGCGCGTACTTGGAGCCCTGGATGAATAACTTGTCTGCCAGTGTGCTGCGATTAATTGCGTGCGCGACGGCTTGACGGAATTTTGGCTTGGCCAGCCATTTATTCTTCTGATCCATCCCGAGGTAAAGCACGGAGAACGGGTCACGCTGTACGACGACTTTAGCGTTTCGAACTAGCGTACGCATGGTGTCTACTGACACCATGTCGAAACCATCAATCTCGTCGGCCAGTAGGGCGCCCTCGCGGTTGTAGGGAGAGGGAACCGAGGAAATCAGGGCGACTTCAGGATATTGCTTATTGTTATTCAGTCGATCCTGATCCCAGTAATCAGAAAAAATCTCTAAACGAACTTGATCGTCTTCCAAGGAATGGAACTTATACGGCCCGGTGCCCATGGGAGCAGTGGTCAATGATTCTGCAGGATTGTCATCTGGGCCACCGGTCAGCGCGCTGGGCGCAGCGATAGCCATACCAGGAAGGGTCATGGCTTCAATGAGGCCGGGCAGTCGGCGACGCAAGTTTAGGGTGACAACATACTTATCCGTGGCCTCAATGGACTGGAAGTAGCTTGCCGTGCCGCCCTTGGAGGTGCCTTGGAAAAGATCTGTGGTGAACTGCTTATGCAGGTCGGTGAGTTGTTGGAGGCGCTGCTGTTCTGCAGTGAGCTCCTCCGGGGTAGCATCTTCTTTTTCTTTGGTACTCAGTTCAAGGTCTTTGGCCTTGGGCAACGTGGGGATATTGCTGTAGTGGTGGAAGACGTCAAAGAATCCCTGAGCTGATTGTGCGCTCAGTGATGTGGACAGGGACTCCCAGCGCTCAAAGTTCTTGACTACTGCCTCAGCGTCTAGCTCCGTACCATCGTGGAAATGCACGCCTTCGCGAAGGTTGAAGGTGTAGCGCAAGCCATCAGTGCTTTCATTCCAGGTCTCGGCTAGCCCGGCGACCGTAGCGCCGGTATCCAAATCGATATCGACCAATGTTTCGTAAACTTGGCGCGTCACGCGGAAGGACTCGTTGTCAGAAACGATGGCCGGATCCAGTTTTACCGGGGGAGCGGAGACGGCCAAGCGGAAAGTACGTGGGGTACCAGTCGCCGAGGCAGAAGCACTGCCAGTAGATGATGCCTGAGACTGAGGGCCTCCGGTGCAAGCAGTCAATGCCAGTGCGGTGGTCGCTAAGGTACCGGTGAGCACTGCGCGTCGAGATACGAGACTTGGTGGCAAATCGGGCACAGGAGTGGCTCATCTTCCGTTGGGTATGCAATCTTCACATCCACGCGTCGCGATATACGGCGAGAGTGGAATGGTATTTATCAAAGATAGCGCACTAAAGCGATGCTCCCGGGAGCTGAACCTCCCGGGAGCATGTTCTGTCGCCGAATCGTTAACTACGGTGTACGAGATTCTCGCCCGCTTCACCTGCGGACCATGCGACTAACTGTCGTTGAAGTAGCTTTACCATGCGTGGGAAGAATGCTCCGGTATTACCGCCGTTGTGCGGAATGATCAGTGCATTGGGGCAGCCCCACAGTGGGTAGTCCTTCGGTAGTGGCTCCGGATCAAAAACATCAGAGGCAACGTTGAGTCGGCCTGAAGCGACTTCGGCCACAAGAGCCTCCGTGTCGACGACTGGACCACGTGCGACGTTAACAATGGTGGCCCCATTGGGAAGCTGAGCAAGGAGTTTGGCATCTACGAGGTGATGGGTGGAATCATTAAGCGGGACAATCAGAATCAGCACCTCTATCTGCGGTGCAAATTTTGCCAGCTCGGTGGTGGCGTGGACTTGACCGTGCTCATCGGTGCGAGCTGAAGAACCAAAACGCAGCAGGTTGACCTCGAAGGGTTCCAACCGTTTACGGATTTCTTCGCCGATTCCACCAACACCAACAAGTCCGACGGTCCGGTCGGCTAACCCTGGCCACTGATGAGGATTCCAGTGGCCCTCCTGCTGGTCTCGTACCGACTGCGGGAATCCGCGTAACGAGGCAATGGCTAGGCCGATGGCCATTTCCGCGGTCGAAGCAGCGTGAACGCCGGCGGCGGTATTGATGTTGGCCCGGTCTCCAATAAGCTCAACCATGCCGTCATAGCCCGTGGTCTGAGTCTGAACTATCTTCAGGTTGGGAGCCTTGCGAACATTGCGCAAGGTATTGGCGGTAGCCATATAAGGCATGACCGCAATATCAATGTCCTCCAGTGGTACTTGCGGGTCATTCTGTAGATCCCACAGTACTGGCTTGAGATTTTGTGGGAACTGGCCGACTGCATCAATGAGTTCTTGGCTGGGGAGTGAAATAGTTCGTGGGGCGCTCATGGATTCACTCTACAAACGCCATTGGCGCTTGAGAAGTAACCCCTAGTCATATCCTGTAATGAAGGTCACCGCTGATCTGCACCTTTCGAATTTGCGCTGGGGGATAAAGCTGGTAGAGTTTTATCTCGTTGCGAAAGCGCGGAGCCCCAAAAAGCTTCTAGAACATCGCAGCGGGCGCCTCTAGCTCAATTGGCAGAGCAAATGACTCTTAATCATTAGGTTCCGGGTTCAAGTCCCGGGGGGCGCACCAACATATAGTCGTTATTCCGACTATATGCTGATAAATAAATACGCGCCTCTAGCTCAATTGGCAGAGCAAATGACTCTTAATCATTAGGTTCCGGGTTCAAGTCCCGGGGGGCGCACCAAAATCAAGGTTCGAATAACTACTAAGTTAGGTAGTGATTCGGACCTTGTCTCTTTTTGTGTGAAATGAATTTTCTTTTGCCCGCTGTCGCTGTCGCTGGCTTTGCGGTGTGGCCTGGGGCGATAATCTTGATCTCCATTCATGCGTAAGCGACATTTATAGAAAACTGCACCCGTCATCTTGAGAACGCGTGGTCTATGCAATAGCGCACCTTGATCAAGGGGCGGTCTACTAAGTTCTTTCATGGCGCGCTGAAAAGGGTGGGTTAAAGAATCCCTGCGATGTGCTGGACCTTTCATGACCGTATGCGACAGAGTTCGATGCAAAGAAGTTGTGCGAGCGAGCCGTGGGTACCATCGTGGCCACATGAACTGCCTTTACCAGGACTCCGCTTCCGCTGCTTCCTGGTGCGGTGACCTTCTGCGCACGTAGCCTGCATGCCAGCGTGCTGTCCGAAGCGAGTTTATGCCAGGTGCCACTCTCGCTCATGAAGCATTTTCAACTTAGTGCGTGAACTGGTTGATTCAAGGTGTGATGCTGATACTTATATTAGTGGTAAATCAGTGGTAAAATGATTGTTCCGGTACACCATCTTGAGGCGCGGGTGCCGGTTTAGTTGGTTGCCTAAATAAAACAGAACGTAAGGAAAAGGCCGACAAATGGGAACCACATCGACGATAGGATCAGTCCATGCGGAAACTTCCCGCATGGACTTCCGAGAAATTGTGCGGAGGCTAAATGCGTCCCTCGGGGCTGCAATGGTTTCCGCATTAGCAGGCGCCAAGGACCCCAAGGCAAGCTACCGCTGGCAAAAAGAGAATGGAACGATCCCTTCGGACGCGTCTCAGGCTCGCATTCTGCTGGCTCACCGTGCGTGGGTGATGGTCTCCGACGTTGATGGAGAGCAGGTAGCGCGTCAATGGTTTCTTGGTGCTAATCCCTGGCTCGATGAGATTTCGCCAGTCGAGGCCATTCATCAAGATCGGTTCAAGGCCGTGATTGATGCAGCGGGGGCCATGTCCTCAGGTGGATATAGCGGATAATGAGCAGCGCACCGGAAGAGGTGGACGGGCAGCCAAGTATCGTGCGGGAACCACTGGCTGGCTTTCGCATCGCGACTGAAAGCTACGGTGCGCTTAATCCCCCAGAACGTGGTTATTTCTTCCCGGATGACGTTGGAGTGTGGAACAGGTATGACACTCCTGGCCGCACACTATATGCAGCGTCCACGCGTCTCGGCGCATTTACTGAATGCCTTTACGGGTACCGGCTGGACCGGGAGGCTCGCACGGCTATCGACTTCATGGCAGAACGGTTCGGGATCGCACCCGCGCAGGCCCACTCCCTTTACATCGAGGAACAGCGAGAGCTCGGGCATGATGGACCTGGAACGTTTCCTAAACACTGGCGTGAAGGGCGCCGGATTTACGAACTGAGCAGCAGGGAAGAACTCGTCTGGTTTGATCTAGGCACGGCACATTCACTGGCTTATATTGACCGGAATTTTGGTCCTGAAATCGCCAAAACTTGTGGTGTGAAAGCAGTGGACCTATCCCACCTACTCGGAGCAGATCGTAAGCTGACCACCTTGATTTCCACGAGACTGCGTAACTTGTGGCTTAATGATGGTAGCTTCGCTGACGGTATCCGTTTCACTTCCCGACACGGTGTCGGTACCTGTTGGGCGTTTTGGATGCGACGCACCGATGACGGGCTGGACAACGATCTGGTCTCCGCGAGCGACGGACAGGCAATATACGTAGATGATCCAGATCTACTGAATGTATCTCGACGGTTTAATATCCGTCTCCACTAATCATTTTTGGAGCCCATTCTGCACGTTCTGACCCCGTATGGAGCAAAGGGCGGCTTCTTCAATTCATCTGTGGTTTTCTTGGTGCGGCGTGGAGCCCGGGACCCCCATGAGCGGTGGGGCACGCCGCCATACTGCGAGAGGTAGTGGATCTACTCTCGCATTGCGCTTGCTTGACCATGACTTCGCTCCGTCCGCCCTTGCTCGCCCCTGATAGCAAGTATGTACTTCTCCATGACACGGACTCTACTGGCCACGGGTAGTGGTGCGGCAGAGCGGCGGTCATGCCTCAATTCATTTCCGACAAGTGAGTGCATAAAAATTCTTTGTGTCTTGGATTACTATAAATTTCATTCTCGTCGATAATATACGTGTTGACCTGATGTTTTGCGTCATTTAGGGGACGGGTACCGATTTTTGATTTTGGCTAGTTTCTGCCTATGATTGTCTACGTTGCAACGACGGGTTATGGAAATGAACTAGTCAGAGCGATATGCGCCTCTAGCTCAATTGGCAGAGCAAATGACTCTTAATCATTAGGTTCCGGGTTCAAGTCCCGGGGGGCGCACGGTTGATCCGATCTGAATAATTCAGGTCGGATTTTTTGTATACCGTGACGAGAAGGGGTTCAACTATGAGTACTTCCGAAACTACCGCACGACTGTCCGTTGGTGACCAGGCTCCTGATTTCACTTTGCAGGATGCCGCCAGCAATTCAGTAGCCCTATCTGCCTACCGCGGCCAAAAAACCATCATCTACTTCTACCCAGCAGCTTCGACTCCAGGTTGCACCAAGCAGGCCTGTGACTTCCGCGACTCGCTGGAATCGTTGAAGTCATTGGGATACCAGGTTCTGGGCATCTCTCCAGACAAAGTTTCGAAGCTTGAAAAGTTCGTGAACAAAGAGGAACTGAATTTCCCGCTGCTCTCCGACGAGGATCACGCTGTGGCGGAAGCCTACGGTGCATGGGGCGAAAAGAAGAACTATGGCCGCGTCTATGAGGGCCTCATTCGTTCGACCATTGTGCTGGATGAAGAGGGCAAGGTCACTCTGGCTCAGTACAACGTTCGTGCTACCGGTCACGTAGCAAAGCTCCGTCGTGACTTGGGAATTGACCCAAAGTAGGTTGGAGAGCTGCCCGATTTCATATCGGGCAAAACTTCCGCTACACTAAATGAGGTCGCCTTCGAGAACTAAGGTTCTTGGTGTAGCGCTAGCGAGTATGGCGGAATTGGTAGACGCGCTGGATTTAGGTTCCAGTGTCTTCGGACGTGAGAGTTCAAGTCTCTCTACTCGCACCAGAGAAAACCCTGCGGTCCCAGTT